>MTKW01010490.1_pt1 | contig 20677 bp, 25 predicted proteins | sample 1042761 | NCBI WGS metagenome assembly MTKW01 (sample SAMN06205366, study PRJNA360243) | anaerobic digester metagenome | biome: Wastewater treatment plant; feature: Anaerobic digester sludge; material: sludge; isolation source: anaerobic digester fed with sludge from wastewater treatment plant ... | reverse complement strand
ATTAGGGTCTATAGTAGCCACGATTACTCACCGCTTCCCTTTTTCGCCTTGTTCATCGCCAACCTCTCCCCTCACTTTGTTCCACTCTTTACTTTTACGTCTGCCTTGCCCTTTGATACCTTACGTCCTTTGACGGTTAGTTTAAATTTAGGTTTTTCTTCTGCTTTCAAATAAAATCACCCCTTGCTAGGAAGGATCGGAAGGATCAAGCTCTAAACTGGCTGCTGTTAGCTGGAACGTGCCAGGATTCGCAAACGTTTCAGCACCACTCCCAAGATCGTATTTTGCCATTACAGTCCCAACAGAATTTTTGAATACTACATACTTAACAGTTGTGGCGGGGACACTGAATTCAGCCACGACACCGCTTACAGCATCAGCTTCCAAAATTACATCTGTCCCGTCATAATTCCACGAAATTGTTTGCTGTGCGTAGCCATCACCGCTTAAAATGGTGTCTGTTTCATCGTGCAAATCCACCTTTACTGCTGCACCTCCAAACGCTTCCAACATCACTTTCTTGCCTTGTGTTTCGAGACCCATTTGTATCACTCTCCTTAGCTAATATTTACACCGCCCCAGCAATGCCTTCGACATTAAGCGTAACTGACGTATCATTTACCGGCACTTCATCTTCAGTTGCCTTTGCCTTCACCCAAAAATATACCTTCCCATCACCTGCTCCAACAGAACCTAGTGTAAGTTTTGCACCCCATGCGCCATATGTTCCCGCTTCTCCCGAACTGTCAGGTGCTAATGCCCATTTTGAAGCAGTTGTTCCCGTAGGCGTTACCTCAGTTGAAGTTACTAAATATCCGGTATCAGCCATTGCATAAAGACGTTCTGATTNNAATAAAATTAGGGGTACAACACACGTACCCCTACCTAATCATTTTTTGCTTTTATTAATCCGCTTCGGTTCTTCCGCTTGAATTTCAACAACCTCTTCCTTTACCGGCTTTGGTTCCGCTTTTGGCTTCTCCCACTCAAAATTCAAAGGTTTGAATAGAAGTCTAATTCGATCAAGATCTAATCCGTCCTGCTGTAATTCTTCCAATGTATATGCCCTAGTCAAACTATACGTTGAAGCTGCTGGATGACTATATTTTAGCAACTTGCTCATTTTTATGATCCACCAGATTCTTCTGCGGTTTCAACAGGGAGATAGATAATGTCAAAGTAAGTATTGTCAGTGCCAACAAGAGCAGGGGACATTGTGCCATTAAATGTAATATTTGTTGCTTCTCCACCCTTGAAAATAATTTCAAAGTCACTATCAGGGCTACACCGATAAACTATGAAAGATACGGGAGCATTATTGCCAGATTCATCTAATCTGTAACCAGTACCAGTAATACGGCAATACTTAGGGAAATCATTTGCGGTTAATCTCGCTAATTGTGCAGTTGCGCTAGTTGTATAATCATAAAGAACCTTAATTAATGTACCCTTGGTAACAGCAGTATTTACAGTAATTACCTTGTCGGTAATTGAATACTCATCTTCTTTTGAAGCGGGGGTACCTACTTTAAGTTCATTTTTAGGATCTCTGCCATTAGCCTCAAGCACATATACTTTTAAAGTTTTGCTCAATGGTGTTTCTTTAAGGGTTACCGTATTGTTTTTATCAACAATTAACTTTTCCGACTTTGGAGCAGTAGTAGCAGCCGTTACTACCTTTTTACCAAGCTTTACCCCAAGAGCGTTTATATCAACTAGGGGTAATTCACTCGTAAAGTTTGCATTCCTAGTATGATGAGCAGTAATCCTAATAGGCATTCCAGGGCCACCACGAATATCAAGTTTGTCAGCATCTGTATTCAAACCAACAGAAGTGGCATAATCTACGGAAAACAATAAATCTCTTGTAACATAGTCTTGAACCTCGAACTCGACCACGTCAACAATTGCACACGCATTATCTGCCATACTAAAATCCTCCTTTATTTTATTTTCTTAATGTAATGCTCAAGTTTAACCTTGTCTTTATCGGCACCAGCCAACAATTGCCTAATGCCAAGATCATAATTTTCAACCAACTGCATCCGATTAAACTGGTTGTTGAATTGAAAATAATTTAAATCCCATATGTTCATAATGTTAAGGTTGTTGTGCTTGGAAGCTAATACGGAAATTAAATCTATAAGTTCTATTTTGTTATCATCCGGGCTTCTGCCAAGCCTTTCGTTAAGTTCCCGTTTTGCCTTTGCGATTTTTTCGTCCAGGTCTTTGTTACGCATACCTTTTACTCTATCTTTTTCGGGATCAACACAGTTGGCAAGTTTAAGCAAATACACTAATCCATCAAAATTGTTACGGTCTAACCGTAAACCTTCATCCGCAACAATAAAACACTCGTTCTGTTTAACAAAAGTCTTGCTTGTAAAAAACTCCAACCCCCAAAGAAAATAAGTCAAATATTCTCCATCATATTGCAATACATTATCAAATTTATTTTCGTATTCCATACAATGTGGAGGCAAACCATCATTAATACAAACGCCTAAATTAATGTTGTATATCGGATAGCCTATATTGGCTATTTGAATTAATTTAGGAGAATACACGGTTATGCTATCAACAACCAAAGGAAGCCCCGCAAGCAACCTTCCTCGATGAATTTGATTTATTACTTCCATTAGGTCACACCCAACTTAATTGCCCCATACCCTATACGTGTACCCAACCATTTACCGCCAGTATCTGCCACAAAGTCTTTCGTTCCCCTAAACGTAAGATTACTAGTTCGTATTAGATTGCTTCGTTTTCTAGAATATTCGATTTCAGCAATTAAAAAATCTGTACGAAGCCCATCGTCAATTCTTATTAAATCAAAGTGAACAATTGCAAAGAACGCAACATTAGCAATCTTATAAGTATCTCCACGATTATAAGGTTGAAAGTCCCAAAGTGTAGTTATTAATGACTTCTTCTCATCTTGAATTTCAGGAACATACCATAGAGGCCAAACCCTATCATATAAAAGAGAGGTGCGGTCAAAATCGGAAGGTATGCTTTTCGATAGGAAATCGGGAACATCAAACATTAAAGCTTTAACCAAGTTGTCATTGTTCAAAAACTCCTGAAGCAACAAAACCTTATTCTTGCTTAAATCATGTATTTAAACGCACCTCCCTTATAAAAATGACTTTAACTTGATTTGTTTTTCAATAAAATTATTTTCATCTTCTGCGGCACGAAGGGTTATGTTATAAACGTAATCGTTACACTTGATTGTGCATTTATTATCGGCAGTAGTAGTTAAGGTGTAGGCAGTATCTGGCGCACCATCGGCAATAATAGCGAAGGTAAATTCCGCAAGAACTTCTTCTTTGTCCACGTATTTTTTCACTGTGTAGGTAGCCGTTTGTCCATACTTTATTTCGTCTATCCCTAATATCTCATAGCCGGAAACAGGTGGAGTGGGGGACGGGGGAGGAAGGATGAATTCTTCTTGATCGCCTTCGCTATAAAAATCTAACTCTAAAATAATCAATCCAGGATTACGCACACGACTTAAATCAATTACACGATAAGCGTCTTTAACTCCATCATTATCATAAAGTACAAACTTATCGTTTCTTTGAATATGCTTATTAATGGAATCATTTTTTACAGCAACCATCATACGGCTATTGGGCGTAACCATAGATCCCTTATTAATATCAACACCCATTCTTGTTAGCGCAATATTGTCAAATACAACATATGGCACTTCAATCGGAGTAGGGGAAATAAGGGATTTGTAAAAAGTAAAAGTGCCAGTACATAAATACACTTTGCCCGTATGACAAACCGGGTTAGTTTTGTCTGCTTCAAAACATAACCATTTTTGGTTATCAAATTCTAATATATCTCCAATATCAATTGATTTATCGGGCTGAATTTCAATAATTTTAACATTGTAATGGACAGTATCAAAAACTTGAATACCAATATACTTTAAGTCATTAAAACACGCTTCACGGTAAGAAGGGGTATCTTTGAAATCATCTTCAATAGCTTTTTTAATAGAATTAATTTCTTTTTCTCTTAAAGAATCCCCATCTACCGATAGTTTCCTTTCATATAATTCCCAATTAACCATACCCCTTCACCTCCATACTTTTATACTGCGTCTACATCCACCAATACAAACTTCTTCCATTCAACAGTGCTTCCCCCACCAGCATTGGTGCATAAATAATATATGTCCACAGGAGGGGTTGAACTATCGGGAATACAAACAGCAAGCCCCTTCATGGGGCAAGGAGTGCCAAATTTACCGCCTGACAATTTAACAACGTCAGCACCCCAAGAAGCATTGGTGCAACTTTTATCAACCGCAATGCTATTTCCATCAGTGCCAACATCTTTATATGCTACAACAACAGTTTCATCAGCATCTGCGGTTACTGCCTTAGCACTTACAATTTCTGAATTATCATTGATTACTTCTGCTAATTTTTCAGCAGCAGTCTTTTTCGCTACCGAAGCGGCTTCAATAACTACTTCAATAGTTTCTGGATCTTCACTCGCAGCTTCAACAAATTCATATACTTCTTCGCCAATGGTTACGGTTTCCTTATCAGCAACATCCCCGCTAATAGACAAGGTAGCAGATGCAGGCTTGGGCGAAACAGGAGCAGCATCACTAAACCATTTCGGCTGTACGTAAATTTCTTCGTACTTATTCAAGTATCATTCCTCCCTTTCAAAATATTTCTTTTGCATCTTTTCAATTAAAGAAATGCTGTCAAAAACATCTTTTTTGTAAGTATGCAAATCTGCATCATGACAAATTAAAAATTCTATCTTACCCAATAAAGACAGGAAATCACTATCATATTTTAGTTTAACAATTAATTCCTGATTGCCAATTAATTCACGTTGTAAACTACGCATATACTTTTCCAATGTCTTATCATTTTCTTCGCGCATACATAGAATTTTATAAACTTTGCCTATTAAGAAATTCAAATAATTACCAAACAATTCATCGGGAATAACATCATAATTAGTTTGAATCAATAGACAGCACCTACTTTAAGGGATAAGCATAAAGAGCATAACTAACAATCATTTTACTAAGCTCTTTATCTGTTTCCCTTTTCAGATCTAGCAATCTTAACAAATGTTCGGCCTGAGAAGTCATTTTCCAATCCTTTGTTGACATTCTTTGTTTTAATAATTTCAAATTATAAATTTTGTCATTTAACCAAAATTTACGCATAGCAGTAGCAACAATAAGCATTTCTTCATCTGTTAAATCAGAATTGAATTGTTTCTGCTCATCATTCCTATCAGATAAATCTTTTTTACAAGATTTGAATTGCGTAACCGCCTTCCTTCTCAGGCCGTCTAAAATTTCATCCTTATCATCAGGGTCAAAAACTAACAATGTATTATCTTCTATGTCACCCAAAAACATATTGTCAACTTCAGAATATGGAGTAGGCATAATAATCAACTCCTAACGAACTAATAAATCTAGTTCAATTCCCATGCTTTCTTCAATGTAGTCTTTTATTTTAATAGAATCTAATTCCCCTGTCTTAACCATTTTTGCAGCATGTTCTGCAACCGTGCTTTTATAGCCTTCGGGCAACTTGTCAAACTTCTTCTTGAACGTCTGAAAATTAGCTAATAGAATATCTTTAGTATCATTGATTTCAATAATGTGTTCATAATACTTATAGACGTTGGCATATTTTAAAATCTCAATTTCGTCATCTTCTCTAATTCTTACCCAAGGCTCTGTAACAAAACGCCTATCTGTATTTTTAAGATTAATAAATTCGCCTAGTTCAAGATAGTTGGTATCACCACTATTGGGCCATTCTACCGTATATCCAAGCTGACGTTTACTAATGTAAATTAACTTTCCTCTCGAAATGTTTTCGATACAGATCATGCGTTTTAAGTCAGGTTTCCACGTTTCAGATTTCGGAGCAGATTTTGTTTTTACTGCTTTTTTTTCTGACTTCGGCAAAGCATTTCTTACTTTATTAGCATCTTCTTCGCTGATTATGCTCAAATGATATTGAACGTCAATCCCCAAGCCTTGAATTATTTCAATCAATTCCTTGTTGGGGATATTTAGTTCTCTAGACAACTCAAAAACCTTCATAAAAAAAATCCTCCTTTTGTTCCTTTAAAATTAACTAATTGCGTACCTTCCGTAAAGGTCGGTAATAACTACACCTACACCATACTGATTCGCAATGAAGTAATCCTGAGTCAAGTCCATATTCCCAAGAGCATCACCAGTAACCACCCTGGCCTCACCCTCCGTTACAAACTTCACAGGCTTCTCATCAGTAGTCACAATATAAACATCATTTGCTGAGAGTTTGAAATTATAAGTGCCGACATTATGAACTTGCCGAATCCTCATCATGGGGGTGCCGTTGAACACTCCATAATGTCCCATCTTGTAAACGTCTTCCTTGGCAGAATCAGACACAAGTGCAGTGGCAACTTTTCGCAAAGCCTTCATGGTTCCTACAAGAATAGCCTGCTTGCCACTTGTGGCTTCAACGTGTTCAATAAGATCAATCATGCTTTCTTCGTTAAAGGAGCCGCTTGTAACAAACGAAGAAAGCGCGGAATCCAAAAACGAACCAATAAATGCATCGTAAATCTCATTGTTAATTCTCAAGCGAAACGCCTTCTCAATAGCATCAAGCCATTCGTTGAAATCAACGCGCCCACTCATTAAACGGGTAAGATGCTCATAAATCTTAACACCCTTCCAGCTTGTGGGAATACTTACGTTGGTTCCAACATCCAAACGCTGCCGCCTTAATGCAGAGGTTCCATCTGCAATTTCGGAAATAGCAAGCAACGTATTATCAGGAATGTAAAAAGAGTTTTGGTCGCCAAGTGCTACGTTCCTATACTCAACAAACTGTGAAAAGAAATTATCATCAGGAAGTCCCTCAAGCACGGTTACCGCAAGAATTTCTTCGATAATTTCAAACATTTCGGTACCGTTCCGGCGCAACATTTTATAATCCAGCTTTGTAGAACCGCCGTTCAATTCAATAAGTTTATTTCTAAGGACTTCATTCGCATCATTCTTGGAAAACTTATTATGCGAAAACTTATCCTTATAAACTTCCCTTGCCATTTTTAACAATTCGGTTTTTTCACTCATATTTGTTCCTCCTTTTTATATTATTAAATTAATTAGCAGTAAGAATCTGAATAACATTTAGGTATTTGCCATTCCTATACAATTCACGGGCAATAATTTGACCAGTTAAAGAAGACGTAACGGAAGCAAGAGACGCTGCTTCCTTCCATTTAATAGCAGTTGTAAGGTAAACATAATTTCCCTTTGCGGGAGCCGATTCACCAGCAATGATATCAATACACTCATCAGAAACACTCAAAATATCCCCAGGCGCAAGCATTAATACGGTAATGGGTTGCCCAGCAGCATTTCTGAAATTCTCCAATGCCCCGGTAGATTTGAGTTGCTCATCATAAATTAACTCAGGAGTAGCCACAACACCAATGTTTTTGTTTGAAGCATTAGTAGCGGTAATGGCCTTAAACATCTCCCGATCTGTTGATTCGCTTAAAAGCGAACCCACTTCAACCAACATTCCATTTTCAATAACGTTGGGAGTAGTGTTTACATAATACTTCGCAACCCTAATATTCCCGTTTTTGGTAGCCTTTACATTGTCAGTCCGAACCACACCATATGCCATAATTTATTTTCCTCCTTTTAGATATTTATCAAATAGTTCATCATACTCGCCCCGTTGTTCATCTTCTTTAGGAGCAAGGTCAATCTTGACTGTATTCTTCTTTACGGGTTTTGCGGAAAACTTAAAACTGGAATTACTCTTAACCACGATTAAGGCAATTTCTTTTTCAAGTTGCCCTAATTCAAACTGTGAAGCGTTTTTCTTGAGTTTGCCGTATTCCTCATTGTCCTTTAATTGCTCATCAAACTGAGAAAACAGTTCTTCTTCAGCCTTTTCACGTTCTTCTTTTAACTTATCTTCTTGAAATTTCTTCAATGTTTTATTTTCTTCTTCTAATGCCGCATAATTTTCCCTCATAGAATCAAGTGCTTCTTTTTCTTCTTTCGTAAGTCTTTCTTGGAAAAGTTCAATCCTATCTCCTTCAAAACTTACAACATCATTTTCAACCTTGTAATGTTGACGATAAATTTTTGTACAAGGCCAATTGGAATACTCAAACCTATCATCAAAAACAGTATCAATCCAGTACCATTCGTTGTCTTCAGTTTCTACCGGCTCAAGCAACATATAAAGCGCATAACGAACATCTTCATGAGAGATTTCAAATGATTTAACATACTTTTTAGGTTCTTCAGTATTATCTTTGGGTTCCACCACATCCACCTTTGCTTCCATCTCAACTTTTTCCTCTACCTGCCCATCCACTTCATTGCCTCCTTTACTTTCAGAAAGAGCATTTTTCAACTCTTCCATCATCATGATAAATTTTTCCTTGTTGTTTGTTGCAAACGTTTCGGTTGTCGCCAAAGCATCTATCATGCCTGTGCCGTAATCTTTCCCTAATAGTGTTACACCTTGATATCTGTAATCAATAATATTTAAATACTTTTCTTTAACGTCATATTCATATTTATCAACTAAAATTTCCATTGATAATTTTAGTTCTTTATCTCTATCAATAATATCCTCAGCATAATTGCTGTAATCACGCCATACATAGCAATCGCAATATACATAATTTCTGTCTTTATGTTCTTCGATGGCATAATTGTTTGTTTCCGGCACAAGGCCAATGGGGGCTTCTAAATAAATTACCTTATAGTCATCACCCTCTCCAATTTTATTTTTCTCCAATGTTATATCATGACCGCCGAAATCCAGGTTTCCTTCGTCATCTTCTACTACATGAGCAAGAATGGGAATATTGGCAAGAGAACCTTTTGCCCTATCAATATTTTCCAATTCAAAATAACTTTGATTTGGATTTTTCCCATCATGGCATACCCTAAGACGAAGTTTAATAAATTTGTCCGAATCAAAACCATCATCTACTTCGTATGTGGCAACAAGTGATAAATGCTTTAGTTCTTGGGTTTCGTTCAAACTGTTTCTCACCACCTTTCAATTACACAACTAATTTATTGCTAAAAATAAATTGCGATTTATCTTGTCCGGTAAAGTCAAATTGCAGGGTTGAATTGTTTTCAAAGATAAAAAAACTATTGCCCTGGTGCAATAGCCTAAACCCTGATTGTAACAATTTATTTTTTAGCTCTTCATCAAAACAATGAATAAATTTCACAAATATAACATCCTCCTTTTATATTAGTAATCTCTATTTTCAGGGTCATTATCACCACGTTCTCTTGTTACATCACCTTCAGGACTCAAATCGTCTTCATCAACCCCAGGGTTTCCACCCTTTTTATCCCCGGACTGAGTGTAACTACTATACAAAGGCAACCATTTATTCGGTATGTCAAACACCATATTTTCTACAAATTCATTATGCAAAATAGCACTTGGAGACAACCCCAGCGCAATAGCATATCTCATTTTTACAGGCACCCCAAGGCTTGCCGCCTCTTTTGCGCTGTCAATATATTCTTTTTTATTCATATGGGTAATTTCTAAGAAATGCGTTCTATAGAATATTTTCTTGCAGAAATTTTTGAGTTTACGATTAACCCATCTCTCGCATTGCTTCAGGAATTTAAAAATAAGCATTTCATCTACTATCACACTCTTTGTCAAAGCTGCGCCAGAAGCATCTTGCGAACTAAATAATAGTTGACTAATTCCCGCATCATTGTAAAATGCGCGTTCTGCTTCAGCAACAGTATCAACTGCTTTTTCAGACCTGTCCACACGGATAGCGTCTATTTTCTCAAATGGGCTAAGAATGGCTCCAACCTGATCGGGCAAACAAGAAATAGCCAAATTATAAAATTCCAAAGACTTATCTTGTGATAAAGCAAAATTATTTGCTTCATTCTTGTCCTTTAGATAAGGAATTGCAAATGCAAGTATTAAATAATTGTCTAGCTCTGTTTTCGCCTTCTTCAACTGCTTGAAATCTTCAATATCATATAACGATTCAAGAATGCCAGAAAGAGGGGGAACGCTGTAATCAAAGTTTTCGTTTATTTTTATACATATCGTTTTATTGGAATCTAGTTCTTGCCATTTATATTTCTTTCTATTAGACAAATATAAATCATATTTTTCCTGGAATTCGGAATCGACTTTATCCAACTCATCTTTTCTTGTGTTAAAATATGAAAAGTCATATTGAAAATTTAAAACACCATCTTCAATTGATGAGATCTGACAATAATTAGGATCAAGCGGTTGAATAAAATAACTATCTTTAAGCCTGTATTCATAACCAAAGAAAGTATCTTCAAGCCAGCATATTAAACTTACCTTAGACAACTCATGTTCTAAGTTCATTACTTCTAAATGATTTACTACTTCAATATACTTTTTTTTAACAATATCTACTTCCAATGCATCAAAATCAGTTACTCCATACATTTCTACGGTATATTTAAACATAGGCAATGTGGCAAAATATAATACTGCTCTCCTAAAATGAGAACTTGCAATAAATAAAAACCTAACTACTTGTCTAAGTTGTTTTTCGTTTTGCTGTGGTTTAGCAAGCCATTGTTGCACTTTATCCCTGTCAAAGTTTTTATAAAAACTATATTCAACCTGCTTGTTTTCATTTAAGTCTCGCCTAATTAACTTTGCTAAATTTGCAAAGTTAGCTTTTAATAATTCTTGAAATCTTAAATCATCTTTGTTGGGAGTTTTGTCTAAAATAATAATTTCTTCTTTTTTTTCTGACATACCAACCCTCCTTTACCTTTTTCTGATTTGGGGTTTTTTGAAATTAAAAAGTTGAGAGATATCAATGTTTGAATCTCTCTTATATCTTTTATTTTTTTGTTCTTGTAGATAAATCCAATATAAACCATACATTAAAGCAGAAAACTTATCTTTCTGTATGGACTTGGACATTCTTTCAACCCTTGTATCGTTGCCAGATTGCTTATAAACAAGATTCATAATTTCCTCACATAAATTATCTGTTAAAATATAAGGAATCTGATAATTATACAATTCTTCACTATCTTTTATTCTGCGTTTAAACTTTTTTTCCAAACTCTTAACCCCTTCATGCGGAACTTTTAGCAATCCTAAATCCAACCTATTAAACACTTGCATAAAGTTGTTTATCATATGGCTGTTAGGAGTTTCTTTTGATTGTGCCAGTATAGCAAAAACCATAGGAATGCTATTCGGAGATTTATATTTATCATATCTAGAATCATTAATTACACTATATGGCGGGTTGCCATCATCTAAATCAAGCACTAATTGGTCTGTTACTGCTACACCCAGGCCGCCATTATCAATAACCAAAATCCTTGCTTTATATTCTTTCACTTTTTGTTTCAAAAACTTAGCTTGAATTAAACTATGTTGCCCTTCCATAGAGAAAATATTTACCAATTCCTTTAAATAATCTCCGTTGCCTTTTGGGGTCATTTTAATTACTGCCAAACAAGAAAGAGCATTTGCAGCACCCTCACTTCTACTAACGTCATACGCAAGACAATATTCCGCTAAACTATCTCCACAGTGTTCCCATTCTGCTACTCCAACAACCCTACTTTTCTTGAGTTTTTCATCGGAAACAAGCGAATTTGACGACGAACCCGTCCAGATCGATTGGTACTCACGCATAAAATCAGCTATGCTATATGTGGGAGATTCTCGCAGTTCTTCAACAAAATCAATATCCAAAAGCCCATGCATGCAAGGCAATTCATAAGAGTTCCCTAAACAAAAGGCAGACTTTCCATCCATCATATCCTGATAAACTTCTCTTAATTTCTGGTATCCAAATTGCTGTTGTGTGCCTGCAGAAGTTAGATAAATTTCACATTTATGCACTTCATTTGGGTCAACTTTATTACACATGGCAGTGCGATCATTACTCATAAGAGGAATTACTACTGAATTAAGCGTATCTCCGTCAAATTTTTTGTCCACAATTTCTTCAATAGCTCCACCGTGGCGACGACCTCCCCGTGCGCTATCCCGCATTTGGACTACATCGTATTTTGAACCATTATAAAACACTAATCTTGTATAGTCTTTATTTTCAGTAAACCTTTTTACTTCATATCTTAGTTGAGGCCAGTATTCAAATATATCATTCAAACATTCTGCTGTAATTTTAGCAGCCTGTTCTTTCCCTGGTGCACAACAAAATAATTTTATTCTCGGATACATGATACATTTTAATACAAATGCTAAATTCGTAAGAAAACTTTTTGATGTTCCTCTTGTTGCGGTAAGAAAAACTTTCCTGTACCGCATCATAATTCTTAAATAGAGCCTCTGAAAAAAATTGAGTTCAATTAAAGGGTTACCCCCCGAAAGATAGTCAAGAAACCTATCAGGGCGATAACGAAAATAACTACATAATTCCCGCCATTTTTCCTTGTGTTTCTGAAAACCCAACAACATTTGTTTGTTTACTTCGGTAACTTCATACAGGTCTGGTCTTTGAAATGTGTCAGAATCCCTAAATGCCCTATCTTTTCGACTAAAATTATAATAATGAACCATTATTCATCGACTACCTTTGGTGTATCAGCAGGTGGTTCAGTCATTTGTTCAATTTTGTTTAATCGCAAAATAAAATTGGCTATATACATTATGGTTTTATCTACTATGTCTTGTTTTAAACCCTTTATTTTCATGTAATATTCCCAAGGAGGAATAAAATCGTCCTTTTCGACTTCAGCATATATCTGACTAAAAGTTCTCAAACCACCAGTTTTATCTGCTTCAGTTTTATCCATTGCCCTAAACTGAGAATCTGCCATATACTTAGAAAATAAATTCCCCAAATCTCTTGCTTGTGGATAATTACCAGCAGCTAATTCCTGATCCATTTTTAATGAAATTAGAGCAAGTTTTTTTAAATAAGTTTCTTCTTGGGGAGTTTCAATTTTATTTCTGTCTTTCATTTCCCAATAAAATTTTTCGAGATTATGGTATTCTTCAGGCTTATATTTTCCCCATCTATTCACCATTTCGCTTGTTACTGCAAAATCATTTTTAAAAGAAGTTTCAATTAATATTTCATCATCATAATCTGCTTTTAAAACAGAATCACACCAGGTCAAACTACGATACTGCGGAAGAGAATTTATGTTTTTAAAATATATTCCCACGATATCTCCTTCTCCATCTTTTAATTCAAGCGATTCCCTATAGGCAGATTGAATAACATCATGCAAATAAGGTTTGTCAATTTCCTTAAGCACTTCCTTGAATTTACCAATATTTACTTTGCCATTTTCATCAACCACCATATCTTTCAAACAGCTTTTACAATAAGGTATTTTGCCTGTGCCTGCATGAAAAACACTACTCGAAGCATAATAATGTATCATTTTTTTATCAATGCCGCATACCATGCACACTATACTTGTAGGTTTACCTTTAGTTGCTTTTGCCAATCATGTCACTCCTCCTTTTGCCCATAAATAAAAAGAAGGAAGCAGGCGTAAGCCCACTTCCTTCCCAAACACCCCATGAAGGGGTAAATTAAGATATCACCCCTGTGGGGGTGTCATCGGTATCGCTGTATGAATAATGTCGGTCAACCCTAATTCCTTATCCCAAATAAAACTTTGTGTCTTTTTAATTGCTCCAACGAATCCTTTTTCATAATGCCAGTTGTCTGTGCCGGTAGGAGAACTAATGTGCCGCACAATGATCCCATTTTCTTCCTTAATTGCTTGCTCAGAATGAAAATGTGCCGCATGGACTTCATGATATAAGGTGCGCCCCCAAGCCTCCCTTGCTTCTATAGGCATAAGCTTGCCTATTCTATTCTTGCGCTCAGTATCGCCGTGAGTGAAACCGATCAAACATTTCCCAAACTCAACATACTTCCGCGCCATTGCACTTGTATCAACTTTTATATCCTTATTGTGCCTAAACCAAGCACTTAGATGACATATCGCATAAAAGGAAGTCATCTTATCATGGTTGGAGCCTAAATAAAATGTTTCTACCGGCGCATATTGAGACAATAAATCAATACCTTTAATTAGCATATCAATACCAACTTTATAAAGTTTTGCCCATCTTAAATCAGCATCCATTCTCGTCCCTGCCGAAGTGAGCGCATTTATGTCATCGAAATGAAAAAAGTCGTTGAAAGGTACAAATAATATTTTGTTAAATTTATAATGTGCCGTGCGCGTCAATACATCATTAATTACATAAAAGAATCTATCTCTTGCAATTTTATAATCATAATTTTCCCCGGCATCACCAACCCACGCAAGTTTACCTAAGTGCAAATCGGCTAAATTAAGTTCCAACATTTTGCCGTTCTCATCGTATCGTGTGGGAGTATGTATGGGAGGCGTATACTCTCTGTCAAGTTCGGCGAATACTTCTTTTACTTCATCTAAAGAAACGGCTGACCTTGGCTTGACCACAATGCGCGAACTGTAAAGTGTCTGCACTTTATCTATTTTAGAATATACTTGCCATATATTGTTACGGGCAGAAGTAATTTCCCACATTCCAACATCGTAACCATGCGCCCGTAAAAGAAAATTCACATCTTTGGCATCTTCTTCAGCCATTTCAATTAGCCTGGTGCTGGTTTGTGTGCCATCTTTGTTTAATTCGATGGTGCTATTGTGGGAAATATCAGCGTCTCCATCTGTCTTGGAAGGAAGCTTGTTCTGTTTCTTTAATTCCCTTTTGACAAAACATCTCCAGCGTTCCCCCGAAGCAAAAGGCTCCCCATATTTTTCATTTAACGATTCCCATGTATCCTCAGGGAAAGCACCCCCACGAAATTTAATGCCTATGTCAAAGTATTTTTTTCTTTCTTCCTCATTCATAAAACTCCTCCAATCGTTCAAATAATAAAATTTGGTAGAGAACCTGCATTCCCTTGCTCCCAAAGCAAGTGCGCTAGCCAAGTTACGCTACGTCTCTATAAAAATTTTTCGTATGTCCAAGGCACATATCGTTTTTTCCGCTTACCGCCATGTTTACGGCTTGTAATAATTAAGTCAAGGTATTTGCCGTTTTCAATTTTTAGGTATCCTTTTTTTATAAGGTATTCCATTTGATTTTTGGTGATTTCGATCAAATATAATTTAATGCTCCTTTATAAAATACTTGTAATATATTCCATATAACAACGGCTTGAAATGTTTCGCAAACCCTTGCACATCAAGGGTTTACATAATTTCCTAATTGTCGGATTTTCTTATCCTTCTTGTTTTGTCCCATATTTTTTGATATTTATTTCTATGTTCTTTCCAACAATCTTTGCAATATTTCTGTCTATTGGAAGTTAGCCTGATAAATCTTTTACATACTTCGCAATTCCCAATTTTTTCACCAATATATTGTAAATAATAAAAAATTATATCTCTAAAATCACGTATTTCAATCGCTACATTGCCTTGCGTTTTAACAAATAAAACTTTAACGTCAGCACTGTCAACCATTTTGGAAGGACGCACTAAATCCATATCGCATAAAACTTTCACCATCAAAGCACCCTCGTTTTTTCCAACCGCCATTTTTGTATCACTGAAAATATCTTTTAAATCAGCGTTAACCCAATTTCTTTCCCTTCCATATATTTCATTAAATAATTTTGCATATACTAGTAAAACGAAAGCTAATTTTTCTAACCTTAAATTTTTGATTGCCCGAATTGTTTCTAATTCTTTTATATAAATATTTATTTTATTAATATGTAACATCTCATAACTTTTTTTTCGGTATGTGCCATTTACTATGCTTTTAATAGTTTCTTGCCATTTGGAAAAAACGTATCTATGATAATTTTGCTCCATAAAATTATCTATAGATGATATTACTTGTTTTTTACTTTGCCCTATACCAAAATAATGTTTCGCCAACACCTTGATAGTTGTCGTGGGTTTGTCTTCAATTATTCCATCCTTCAAAGCCCTATCCAATACTTCTTTTTCATTTAAAACTAATTTCATCAATTACCTCCTTTTTTATTGTAAATTTATCACCGCCAAATTCAATATCTCCATTTTCATCGGGCACGGGATACGCAACGCTGTAATCATTATTTTTAAGCAAGTTTTTTATAATTACATCACCACAAATATCCCAAGCAAACTGTTTTGATTTATTGCCTTTATAGCAAATATCTACGATAATGTTGCACAATTCTTCAGCATCGTTGCATAAACCATAAGCCCGTGATCTAAATTCTTCTTTAAATATCTCTCTATGTATTTTTTGTTCATCAGCATCGGTTCGCATCAACCTTGATAATGTCAAATGCCTTTGCATCTTTTCAATATAATTCCCATACAATTTCTTAATAGCATTATATCTTCCCTTGCTATAGCCCTTTTCTGTTTTCAATATACAACTATCAAATTGTGTCTCTGTATCTTTTGGCCTGCAAAAATCAAATTCTTGTTCTATTCGCCAGCATACCTTATTCATTATTGATTTACTAATAGATACAGGAATCTTCGCATAATAATGTTCAGCATACATCTGCTGTTCTTTATCTTTTACTTCCATGCCCAATAACTCTTCTGACCTAACCCCGAATCTCATAAGACAATTTAGGTTTGCTTGGCTCACGAACCTTTTATAATCTCTTTTTCTTTTGGGGTATATGTAAATAAAGAAATATGGTTTTTTGTTAGCAACAATTTGCCTATTAAATTCATTACTCAAAGCAGATCTGTAATCATACCATTCCATTGGCATCTTCTTGCAAATGATACCTTTTATTTTATCTATTGCATTTTGCTGATAATTTTGCCCACACATAATTCTATTCATTACCTCTTTATACTCAGCACTGTCTTCTTCAAAATTAGCCAGCACATCAAACATGGAAGTTATATGATTTGTAGTTACTCCAATTTCATCACCGAAACCATTTTTATTTGACTGAATCAAATCTTGCTCCGTGCATACTTTCTTAACGGCATCTTTCTGGACACAAAATATAGCATCTGTTTCCCTGATGGCCCCAAGGATCGTAGGGTTATCCGTGGTCAAAACAATATCCCCATCCTTATCTAACCCATTAAGGGCATGGGCGGTAGTGTCCCATGAGTTAAATATCGTAACCGCGTCCATGTATTCATACCAATACTGCATTTCTTGCGTATTTTTCAGATTCAGTATTCGAATGTTGTTATGACAAGTCATAGGTGCGCGGAAACAGGCAACTTTATTAACCCCTCGGTCAGTCCAATATTTTGCATAAAACTCTCCCGCCCCAAGCAACCCCGTAATTTTTATCCCAAAAATACTTTGACACAAGCTGTAGGGATCACCTGACACAATAGAAAAATTACCACTTACCTTCAGCACCCCGACTTTTGCTTCGTCAATTCTTTTCTTTATCATGTTGCGAATTTTACTTCGTACAAAGGGATCGTTTATAATTCTCTTATCTACCATTAATGCTTTTATAAAATCATCATCTTCTTTTTGGAAATCAATGTCTTTGCCTTTAAGAAATAAAATACTCTTGCGATAATCTAGCCCCAACACATCATGAATTTCTTGCACAGTAGGAGCAATCAGTTCTTCTATGCCCTGGTCGTCTAAACATAGGGATTGTATAAATTGGTAATTTAGATTGCGTTCATTTTCAAGTTGCGCCGGAGCATATTGTGTTACGCTAAAGCTGTACCCGTTTTTCTCACAGCAGGATAAATAATGTTCAAGACTATCGTAGGAATCCCACAGTTTTAGCATGGAGGCCGTAAGAACCAAATCAACATCCCGAACATCTCTTTCGCACCCCCAAATGTCCCGCACCATAAAGTTATTGGCAACTTCTTTGCCAAACTTCTGAAAATCGAAGGTAAATACCATGCCTTTACAGAAGCTGTTGCGGATACAAAATCCACTTGGCACATAATCTTCATCACTAATTTCCCCAAGCCATTTCTTGCTCAATTCCGGGGATATTAGCCCGTAACCATCACTTTCCTCAAAGGTTGTCGGGTAGTCCTTTTCATGTTTTATTACAGGCAAATCCGATTGAGTGTCGTCAATTGTTATCACATTAGCTTTAAATTCAGTTACGCAATCATCTACTACTAAAATACCTTTAGGATTAGACACCGGGATACTGGAACTGCATACCAAAGATTTATAAGACTCAAGTTTAGAGGGAACTATCTCTTTACTCAAATCCCTGCCATTTTCAATTCTTTTATTTAACTCGTCATACATACATTCATTCACATAAAAGATAGTGCGCTTCTTGATCCCGCTTGGAGTGCCCAAAAGCCTTTTAAACTTTATGCCATTAATGAAAAAACCTTTTGTGTTATTTATCCTGTTAAAATCCCTGTTATTATCGATCACTATAGCAACATAATCTTTTATAAATAATAACTCATACCTGCGCTTATAGAGATTTTTAATCTTATTTCTATTTCCTACAGTAGTAGGCAAAGCTTTTATTTTACCAATCTGTTGCTCAATCTTTTTCACATTATCCCGCATAGAACCGGCAATCGTTCCGTTTAAGTTGTCAACAAAGCGAATAAGGGTATTCTCCCCCACAGAAACAATTTCCTCGTTCTGAATTGCTTCGGGGATGGTAAGATTTAAATTCCAATTTGCTCTGCGTAATCTGCCAGTGCTAATTTTATATATGTATCTCTGTATCAACCTTGCGAATCACTCTCCTTTGTAATACATCCATCTATATCCACCTGCTATTTTTTGATTGCCATTACAAGCATTGCGAATTCCATCGTAATTTATCCCGGTTTTTCTACAGGCATCCATAGTGCTGTCATAAATTATACCCTTGTCTATATTAATAACTTTCTTTTTGCTTTTACGCTTATTGTTTTTAATAATCATTCCTTTCTTATAAAATTCCCACTGATAACCGCCTGCAAACTTTCTTTTATGATGGCAACAACTACTAATATTTCCAGAGTTAATTCTAGCAACTTGAGATGCTTCTGATATACTATCGTATATATCGCCCGTATTTACATTGATAACTTTTTTAGGTTTTTTAGAGCTTTTAAATGGCTTTTTTATTTTATCCAATTTAGTAATACCATGCTTTACATATTCGTCATATTTTATAAATCTAAAACCCTTTATTGATTTTTGTTTATAGTTTACACATCTATTCATTGCGGTAGGCGTTACATCATAGTATTTTGCCGCATCCGTGATGCTATTGAATATTTTGTTATTGTCAACGTTTATAACATTTACCATGGGTAAGCCACCTTTGCCCATGTTCGCATCGTTTCTATGTTTATTATTATTTTTATTTTTACCGTCTTCAATAAAACCTTTACTGTACCCAATATTTGAACCACCTTTTGTCTGATTAAACCCTTTAAGGAAACTGTTATAATATTTAATCCAATATATTTCTCTTTTATCCAATAGTTCAACATTACACTTCTCAATAATTTCAAATTTGAAACATTCTTTCCCGTATTTATCCCAAGCACGTTGTAAATGTCTATTACGATTTGTGCCATATTTTAAAGAACTTTTGTGTTCCTTTAACCGTTTAGTTATATTTATACTTTGCCCTATGTAAACCATCCCATTACTTAAACAAGTTATCTTATATATTCCTGACTTCAATTTGCTTGTTAATCACCTTCCTTTAATCCTCCCCCTTCCACCACCTATAAACTTCTTCCGCGCCTCTCCCTTCCTCGGCCCACCACTCACTCCGGCAAAACTTGCTGCAAAACTCCCTTCCCGCCACATCCCGCACCCGCCGCTCTCCCAACACAGACAAACACTTCGCGCAATATCTACGGCTTCCTGGTTGTGTAGAATTGTCCATAGTCTTCCACGGCCTCCGCAAATAACTTAACTTCAACTGTTTTGTCTGTATTGTCGAACAACTTTGTCTCCAAATCACTGCCCGTAATGTAATAAGAATAAATTCCATAATCATTAGCTTTCCTGTAAATATTACTATCTTCCTGAAATAAAATCTTGCTTCCATCCATGATCCGCAGGTTAACCCGATTAGATATTTCAGAATAATACGCTTCCGCTAAAATATCAGACAAACATAATATTCCATCTGCCATATGTAACTCATATTTTCCGTCATCATTATAGACCAACTTCCCGACTACCTCTATTGTCATACTTTATATTCCTCCTTATTTTATTTTCGTAATATAATTCCTGCATTTTTATAAGCCAGTAATACAAATGCGTAGGCTTGTTGCCCACAACCAAATAACGCTTCTTTTTCATAGATACAAACCGCCTTCCTATGCCCCAAAACAGGGGGTTCATTCAGGATTCTTTGTCTCAGAATCAATTTAAAATCAAAACAGGCATAAAGGTATTGCTTATTTTTTGCCGCCCTTCCTGGGCGATTTTAAACGGTTCTTATTACTCATAGGATCGATAAATTTACCTCTTGTGAATGGCTTCAGCACCCCCGCTACCTTTTCCATATCCTTCTCCGCAAAAGCATAAATAGACTCTACATCGCCTTCAGAAACTTGTAAAACTTTTATTTTCTCTTTCTTAAACTCCGGCAACACCTTATTAAGCGTAATCCTTGACGGAAACAAAATGCCCAATTTATCCTTGCCATA
>MTKW01009586.1_pt1 | contig 20692 bp, 17 predicted proteins | sample 1042761 | NCBI WGS metagenome assembly MTKW01 (sample SAMN06205366, study PRJNA360243) | anaerobic digester metagenome | biome: Wastewater treatment plant; feature: Anaerobic digester sludge; material: sludge; isolation source: anaerobic digester fed with sludge from wastewater treatment plant ... | reverse complement strand
TAAAGGCTGGTTCTATGTAGTTGCAGGGCAAGATGCAGGGCAGATTGATGATGTATTAGGAAGTCTGCCGCCATATGATTATTACGTAATTATGGGGCCTGAGGACCCTTCAGGCCTTTCACAGCAAATCGCCTCTGAACTAGGATGTGAGGCTGCTATTATAGATGCCAACGACTTGGGTGTTGCCTGGGCAGTAGGCTACTCGTCAGGAGTAGATCCTTCCTGGCTCGAGGAAGTAATGTCCAGCAATCCTGCAGGCAACCAGGAGCAGCAAACACCAATAGTTATGGTAAAAAGGGCCCAGGAAAGATCTAAGAGCCTTTGAATTATCGAGACTTTTGCTCTCTCCGGACACGCACAAAATAGTGCCTGCTTGAATAGTATGTGGATGTACTAAAATAGGCCTATTTTGTTTGACCGGAGGGAGCAAGAGGTGCACGAACTTGTATTCGGCATCGCTTCTATTTTACTGAAGGTAATCCAGAATTGCTTTGGATACCTTACTGGCAATCACTTCCCGTTACCTCTTTCAGAAGATGATGAGAAACGCCACTTGGACGCCGTAAGAGAAGGCGACATGGGTAGCAGAAATGTACTGGTAGAACACAATCTGAGGCTTGTAGCGCATATTGTAAAGAAATTCGACCCAAGCCCCCAGGATATTGAAGACCTCATATCCATTGGCAGTATCGGCCTTGTTAAGGCCATAAACACCTTTCGCCAGGACAAAGGAACCAGGCTGGCCACGTATGCCTCTAAGTGCATAGAGAACGAAATCCTTATGCATTTAAGGGCGACGAAAAATAACAAGTTGGAGGTCCACCTCTTCGAGCCGCTTACCTCTGACTCAGACGACGGTGAGGTATCTTATATTGACATAGTAAAAGACCAGGAACCTGATATTGCCGACGTAATAACTTCCAAGGTCCAAGCCGAAAATGTCATTTCCCAATTCGACGTTTTAGATGAAAAGGAAAAGCAAGTTCTGGAATTCCGGTACGGACTGGGCGGAAGGCTTCAGAAAACCCAGAGAGAAATCGCAAAAATGCTTGGAATCTCCCGTTCATATGTAAGCCGTATCGAAAAGAGGGCGTTGTGCAAACTGGCCAGAGTATGCCAACCATATGCATGTGATTTTCGCTAAATCAGCCAATATCCTTTGAGAACCCCTCCTTATGGCTGCCGAAGACTCGTTATGATAAGTGCCGGGTCCTTTGGTAATATAGGGAGGGGTGGTTGAATGGCTAGCAATAACAGACGGGCCAGGCCGCTGGGCCGGCTTTTGACTCCAACTTTGTACCTTGAAAAAATCTATGATCTGCCGCTTGAATGGCTTAGTGACAATTCAATCACATCGGTAATAACCGATCTGGACAACACCCTTGTTCCGTGGCGCGATTACAGGGTGGCTGAAGAGCTTACCGAGTGGTTCAATACCCTTCATAAAGAAGGGTTCAAGACTCTTATTTTGACCAATGCCAGGCCGTCTCCGACTATCACCAAGTTGTCCCATAGCCTAAACACAAAGTTGGTGGTCGGGGCAAGGAAGCCCATATCTCGTTTTTTCAGAGAAGCCTTGATGTTGCTTGATTCAAGGCCAAGTGAAACCTGTGTAATCGGCGACCAGATTTTTACCGATATCCTTGGAGGAAACATTATTGGGTGCCGGACAGTCCTGGTTGAGCGCATTGGGCGTAGAGAGTTTCTGGGTACTAGAATTATGCGCCTATTTGAAAACGTAGTACGTCAACACGTTAATCTTCCCCGATGGACCCGGCAGCAACAGAAAGATTGAAAGGGGTGCCGGCATGTCAAAAAGCAAGTATGCAGGATCGGCCATTTCCAGGATTCTTGATGCGGCTGTTGAAAGCAATGTTTCATATCTTTACATAGCAAGAGACAGTCACCCCCTGGTAACGGTTGGTTTAAGGGAACTTAAGCCCCTAACGGGCTTCGAAGTAACTGAACCTCAAATACTGGAATTCATAGATGAGAAGATGCCTGAATCCCACCGGCACATTTTTAGTCTCAGAGGCTATGCCCGGTTTGCGTTTGCTCAGGCGCCGGGCTTAAGATGCAGGGTAGATGTGGCAATGACGGTAAAGGGCCCTGTCCTTATGATCCGCATAACAAATGAAATCCCACCGAATCTGGAATCACTTGGACTTGCAGAGGTTATTGGAGAATTCCCATGCAAAGGGCAGGGGGTGTTTCTCGTATGCAGCAAGCCTCGTTCAGGGAAGAGCGCAGCCCTTGCATCCTTGGTAGAAAAGGTTAATCAAACATCAGCAAAGCACATTGTCTGGATATCTCAGGCAGCAGAATACTCATTTACACGTGGCATGTCCTTCGTATGCCAGTTTGATATACCTGATATTCACCATACAGGTGCAACGGTTCCGAACCTATCAGCCGTTGTACCCGATATTGCAGTAATTGACATGCTTCCAAATCAGGAAATCCTTGAGCAATCTCTCTCGGTTGCAGAGAATGGTGCCCAGGTGTTCCTGGGAGTACAAAGTACTGATACTGCCCATGGGCTAGAGGCCCTGGTGAACGCGGTAGATGCCAATATGCGCCAGGATTTCCGGTACAGGCTCTCCAGGGTTTTTAGGTTCGCCGTATATCTTGAACTCCTGCAGGGAATAGACAATATCGTACCTGCTGCTGAAGTTCTGTCTGGAACCGAACCTGTCAAGAACCTCCTTAAAGACGGCAAATTCGCCCGGATATCTGAGACAATTCCAACCGGCGCTAAACATGGCATGGAGACTTTGGAGAAGAGCAAAGAGCGTTTATCTGCTAAAGGACTTATCTAGGCCGGCATTTCTTCGATGATACAAAGGAGACCTTTTCACTGGAGGCATTTCATGCTTAACGTATTAGTAGCTGTAGAAAAACCGGTGTGGCAGAAAGGATTACAGGCGATTCTCAATACCAGAAGCATAGATGTCCGTTTGCGCTACGCAGATTCGGTTGATGGCCTTTTCAGGCAGCAGTCATTAAAAGAATATGACGTTATTATCTTTAACCTTCATGGTTCTGATGAGCACCATCTCTTAGATAGATTGTACCTTCTTAGAAGAGAGCATCCAGGAACAAGGTTCGCACTCATTGACAGTGGTTTGGGCTGCATCAATATTCTGGATTTCTACAGAGCAGGTGTGCTGGCATTTATTGACGAACATGCCGCGAACGAACAGATTATTGCTGCTGTTGCAGCTGCCGCCAGGGGTGATCTATATATCTCTTCTTCCATTATCAATAATGTGCCGTTTTTCAACTCTTCAGTTGCCGGCGATATACTGGGAACTCCTGAGGCCCAAAACTCTGATGTTAAGAGACTTAGCGAAAGGGAACTGGAAACTCTGAGACTTGTTGCCAGGGGAATGTCAAACAGGGCTATAGCAAATGAACTGTTTATCAGCGAGAAGACTGTAAAGAACCATCTGTACAGTGCCTTCAAGAAACTCGGGGTCAGAGACAGAACTCAAGCTGCCATGGCTGTAGTAAAGGGCCTTTTGTCTCATGAGAATGGGCCTTTCGGTCCTACATAAAAAAAGACCTTCTATCGATTATGTTATACGAGATGTTTTTTTGGTTGTTGCATATCACCCCCCGAGATGCGACAGCTACATATGAGCCCGGGATTACCCCGGGCTTTTTCTCTCGATACACAGTGCCTTACCCTTTAGGTATGTAGATTTATGCTAGAATCTGATTAAGTGTCCATATAAATCGAGTGAGGTGAATTACATGCCAGGCCTATTTGAGGTTCTGGGCCCAATCATGATAGGCCCGTCAAGTTCACATACTGCAGGAGCGGCCAGGTTAGGAAACCTTGCCAGGGCATTGCTTGGTGAACCTCCTGTACAGGCTGCGGTTACCCTCCATGGGTCCTTTGCGGCTACATGCCAGGGACACGGAACTGACCTTGCCCTGGTCGGGGGACTGTTGGGGTTTTTCACAGATGATAATCGAATAAGACAGGCGTTTGACTATGCAAAGCAGGCTGGCCTGAAGGTTTTCATGGGAGCAAAGGACCTTGGGGATGTACACCCCAATACTGTCAGACTGGAACTTGTTGGGCTTAGCGGGAAGGCCATTTCAGTAACAGGATCTTCCATAGGAGGCGGGAGAGTTGAAGTCTTTGAAATATCGGGCCTTCCTGTAAGCATATCGGGGGAAAGGCCCACTCTTGTAGTCCGGTATCAGGATAAGCCCGGCATTATCGCCGCATTAACTCAGGCTTTTGCGGCCATGGATATAAACATAGCTACCATGAGAGTAACCAGATCCGGACGGGGCAAGATGGCCATAGCAGCGATTGAGACAGATCAGGAGATTCCAGGTGAACTGGTTGAGGCGGTCCGGCGGTACAGTAGTGTAGAGCAGGTTATTTGCGTTGCATCGATTTGAACCCGAAACAAGATTGGGAGACAAGGGGGATTTCCTGGCATGATGTTGAATGAACTGGCTACACAAGCCGCGGAAAAATGTATGTCATTAGGGCAGCTGGCTGTAGAACTTGAAGCAGAAGAGTCCGGAACACCTGCACAGGAGATAATCATTAGAGTTTCGGACATGTTCTCTGTTATGAAGCAAGCCGTAAAGGACGGGCTTTCAGATCCAGGCCGGAGGTCCAGAAGCGGCCTTTCGGGCGGAGATGGTTTCAGAGTTATGAAACGCCTCCTGGACAGAGAGGCGTTTTCGGGGAATGAGCTCTTAGCCAAGGCAGTAGCCTATGCGCTCGCAGTAGCCGAGGTCAATGCATGTATGGGTAAAATCGTTGCGGCGCCAACAGCGGGGTCTTGTGGTGTTATACCTGGAACTTTTTTGGCCCTGACAGAATTCCTAAACCTTGACGATGATACCGTAATCGATGCATTGTGTGCTTCCGGCCTTGTAGGCCAGGTAATAGCCGAAAAGGCAACTCTGGCAGGCTCTGAGGGAGGATGTCAGGCAGAATGCGGTTCGGCTGCGGCCATGGCGGCTGCAGGCCTTGCCCAAATGGGTGGCGGCTCTCCTGAAGACTGCATCCATGCTGCAGCCATTGCATTGAAGGGTTTGATGGGATTGGTTTGCGATCCTGTTGCCGGGCTGGTCGAGGTACCATGCATTAAGCGTAATGCTACCTCGGCAGCAGTGTCACTTTCGGCTGCCGAGATGGCCCTTGCCGGAGTCAGAAGTGTCATTCCTCCCGATGAGGTCATTACAGCAATGGCTCAGGTTGGAAGGTGCATTCCGCCAAGCCTCAGGGAGACCTCCCAGGGTGGGCTAGCCGTTACTGAGACAGCACGCAGGCTCGAAAGCCGCAGCAATGGATGAACTGTCATTTGGGCTGCCCCGGTAAACCTTGACAGAGGGTTTTTTCATGGGTAAAAACCATGGTGAATGAAGTAGTACAAGGTTACACCTGTAGAGCTTACGGCAAGAAGAAATGACCAGAATGCTCCTGCACGGTTTCCGTCCTTTAGGAGGATCCGAGCCCAAGACAAAGTGTATACCCCTATAGCAAGCGCGATCATCACTCCGAGAATGTGCATATCATATTAGTACCCGAAATAGTGCAGCGAAATTCATAAAGTGCAGGTAGGCCCGGTGGCCAGATTATCTGAAATGCCTGGCACTTGCTAGGGGCTTGGATGATGTGGTATAAAATTTGTGTGACTGGTTGAACCATTCAGGCTAGGCCTGAATGACAGTAGGTAAAGGATACGTCGGGCTCTAATCAGTCGAATATGAACGGTGCAATGAACAAGAATAGTAACACAGGTTTAGGATTAAGCGAGCCGGGGGCGGTGAGAGCCCGGTGTCCGGTTGCCGGTGTGAATGGGCTTGGGAGCACTGTCTGAAATGAGACGCGCCGAATAGGCGAAACAGGGGTGGCACCGCGGATTCTACTCCGTCCCTTGAGGGCGGCTTTTTTTATTGATCTAGGTTATCACTTCTTGTGCATCTAGTGCACAGATAGGAGGGAAACACGTTGAAAAGAGCGTTTTCAGGTGTTCAACCATCAGGATTATTGCACCTTGGGAACTATTTTGGTGCAATAAACAGGTTTGCCGAGTTTCAGAACGAATACGACTGCTACTATTGCATAGTAGACTTGCATGCAATAACAGTGTACCAGGACCCCAAGAAACTTCCCCGTAAGATCCAGGACACTGCCCTTTACTATCTTGCTGCAGGGCTTGACCCGGAGAAAGCTACGCTGTTTGTTCAGTCAGATGTTCCCACTCACGCCGAACTAGGATGGATTTTGGAGTGCATTGCCACTTTTGGCGAGCTGTCGAGAATGACTCAGTTTAAAGACAAATCGGAAGGCAAAGAATCGGTATCAGCTGGGTTGTTTACCTACCCTGCATTGATGGCTGCAGACATCCTGCTGTACGATTCCGACATTGTTCCCGTTGGAGAAGATCAAAAACAACACGTAGAACTATGCAGGGACGCGGCAGAAAGATTCAACAGCCGTTATGGGAGAACTTTCAAAATACCTGAGCCCTTGATCCCTCAATTTGGAGCCAGGCTAAAATCGCTGCAGGATCCGGATAAGAAGATGTCTAAGTCCGACCCTGATCCATTGGGTTATATAAGCCTTTCTGACACTAAGGACGAAATCGCCAGGAAGATTCGCCGCGCAGTCACGGATTCGGGCCGGGGAATTGTGTACCTGCCTGACGAAAAGCCGGCAGTAGCCAACTTGATGACCATATATTCATTATGCACAGGTAAGGCTTTCGCCGAAATTGAAGCTCATTTTGAGGGCAGAGGCTATGCAGATTTCAAGAAGGAACTGGCTGATGTGGTTATCGAGACTTTGGCACCGGTACAAGAGCGGTACAGGCAATATGAAAGTTCAGGCCAACTTCCATGTATACTTCGGCAAGGGGCAGAAAAAGCGAACCAGGTAAGTTCTCAGGTTCTGAAGCGGGTTAAGGAAAGAATGGGGCTGTCGATTCTTGTTGACCCTTCAGGCCGGAAATTGCTTCCTTGAGTTTGAGGCGAAGGTATTGCCATAAGTTGTAAGTCTTGATATAATCTTGTCATAAACGAGGCTGTGGGGCCTCGGGCTGCCTATTACCAGGATGGGACAGCTGATATATATTCCCTGCCAGGCAATACAACTAACCGGAGGTATTCGTTTGTTTTCTTCCGTGTACAGTGCAACAGTGTCTGGCGTAGACGGATTCTGTGTTGTTGTCGAAGTCGACGTATCCGGGGGATTGCCCTGTCTCGAAATAGTAGGCATGCCTGATACTTCAGTACGGGAAGCCAAGCACAGAGTCCGTTCGGCAGTTAAGAACTCGGCCTTCGAAATTCCTTCGCGAAGAATTACTGTGAACCTGGCACCAGCCGGCCTTCACAAAGAGGGGACGCAGCTGGATTTGGCAATGGCAGTCTCTCTTCTGGCTGCGTCCCGGCAAATACCGTTGAACTCGCGTATCAAAGAGTACGGATTTCTGGGAGAACTGGCTCTCGACGGGAGTATAAGGCCTGTGCCCGGAGTGCTTGCCATGGCGTTGGCATTACGGGCCTCGGGGCTCAAAGGCGTTGTTATTCCCCTGGAAAATCAAGGCGAGGTAGCCTTCCTGAATGAATTCAATGTACTGATAGGCCGGACCTTGGCAGAAGTTGCCGGGTTCTTGGAGGGAAGGAGGCCCCTTACCCCACCTGTGGAGGCATCCTTGAACTTGCAGGCCGGTGCTGCACATCAAGTGGCCTATGACCAAATCAAGGGACAGTATGCTGCCAAAAGGGCCCTTGAAATCGCTGCAGCAGGCGAACACAATCTTCTTATGGTAGGGCCTCCCGGGGCAGGGAAGAGCTTGCTTGCTAAAGCACTGCCGGAAATCATGCCTGACCTGTCCCAAGAAGAGGCAGTCACAGTGACCAAAATTCACAGTATTGCAGGCCTGCTTCCAAGCGGTTTCGGGCTGCTCACTCAGCGCCCGTTTCGTTCACCCCATCACACAGTGACCGCTGCTGCAATGATAGGCGGTGGTTCCTACCCTAGGCCCGGTGAGATAACCCTTGCCCACCGGGGTGTGTTGTTCTTGGATGAGCTTCCTGAATTTTCGCCTTCTATTATTAATGCCCTCAGGCAACCCTTGGAGGACGGGGTGGTAAACATCACCCGGGCTAAGGGAACCTATCTTTTTCCATGCACCATACTGCTAGCGGGAGCGATGAATCCATGCCAGTGTGGTTTTTGGGGCAGCGGCATACAGGACTGTATTTGTACCGAGTACCAGAGACGGCAGTATTTATCCAGAGTGAACGGGCCTCTTCTAGATCGAATCGACATCTGCATTCCGGTACAAAGGGTAGATGTAGAAGATTTGACCGGAACTTCAAATCAAGAGTGTGGTGCCACAGTCAAACAGAGAGTGACAACAGCCAGGGAGCTGCAGCGAGCGCGTCTCAAGGGTACAAGCTATTTGACCAACTCAGAAATGGGGCCTAAAGAATTGTCTACACTGCTCAGCGTTTCAAGGAGTGCAAGGAAATTGCTCCTTGATGCATATAACCGGATGGGGCTTTCGGCAAGGGCCTACTACCGCGTGATTAGGGTAGCAGCCTCAATAGCTGATCTGGCGCTTTCAGCAAGGATAGAAGAAGAACATGTGGCAGAAGCCTTGTCATACAGGCAGAGGGTTTTTCAATGATGCGATAGTCTGAGGCTGGCCTTGTTGCAGCCGGCCAATATGCGAAGTGGAGGTAATCAGCATCGATAAAATCAGTGCCCGGAAGCTTGGCTTTGAAATCGAGGAACAGGCGTGTGAATATTTGAGGCGCAATCAATACTATGTTATCTTCCGAAATTTCGTCTCGCGGTATGGAGAAATCGACATAGTTGCCTTCGATGAAACAACCCTTGTTTTCATTGAAGTCCGGTACAGAGGGAAAGGGGCTCTTGTGACTCCTGCAGAATCAGTCACTTCACGCAAAATTCAGAGATTGAAGCTGGCAATCCGGGACTTCCTCTATAAACACACCGAAACGATTGGCCGCTTTGAAAGTATACGAGTGGACTTATGCTCTGTGACTGATTCCATGGACAAAGGAAACCGGCGAGAAGATACGACTGAATTCGATTTTCAGATAATAACAGGGATCCTAGAATTTTAGATATTGCTGGGCGGGTGTCGCAAACTAGCGGCCGTTTAGACACCCTATACACAACTCACATGCTGGTATAGCCCGGAGTCAATAGGAGGCAGGAAAGGCGAGATTTCCCCCTCATAGTAAAGGTGCAGATAGTGTAAAGATCTGGAACAAACAGTGTACAAGAGTCTTTCCTCGCCCTGGCGGCAGTACTGGTCCTTTCCTGCATCGTAGACGATTACTCCGTCAAACTCCAATCCCTTTGCAAGATAAGAAGGGAGGATCACCTTTCCAGATTGAAAGAAGCGGTCGGTTCCAGCCATGAGACGAACATCTTTGACCCTGCGACTAAGCTGCCGGTATACTTCTGCACTTTGAGGAGCATTCTTGCAGATTATGGCGATTGACTCAAATCCCTGCATGTTCAACGAACGAATATCGGCCTCAATCTGAGGCAGCAGATCGCTGCCTGTCCTCACCTGAGTCACTCTGGGAAGCGAACCGGGGCGATCCAAAAACCCGGCCTTCTCATCACCTGGCAGTATCGCCTGGCAGAATTCGGCTATTTGCCGTGTTGAACGGTAGCTATTTCGGAGTTTTATATAAGACGGCCGGTCACTGGAGAACACCTCATCAAGGTTCCGGTAATCTCCTATGTTCATGTAAGGATTTATGGCCTGGTTCAGGTCCCCTAGAATTGTCATGCTTGCCAAAGGGAAAGCCCGCCGTATTACCTCGTATTGAGCTACAGTGTAATCCTGGGCTTCGTCGATTATTACGTGACGCATATCTTGTTCAGGAAAACCTTCCACGATCCCCTTGAGCAAGAGAAACGGAGCCACGTCTTCGTACGGAATCAACCTCGCATTGAGCATCTTTGTGGTCCAGTGGCAAATATCATCCCATACAGAATGAGTTATACCCGTAACCTGCTGTCCATTAAGAACCTCAGATGCTACATGAGTATCGTTAATAAACCGCCGGTAGACATCCCAGGCACTTCCGAGATCCCATGATGAAATACAGCCTATTATGGGCGCAAACTCGTCATTAACCTTCTGCCGGCTGATTGCAAGCAAGTCAGATTCGAAGAATCCTGCGTACTTAGGGTCGTTAGTTAGCTGGTCTTTTACTTCAGAAACTCTCTTTTTGCGCACAGGCCCGAGCAGCCACAGTACCCTTCGCTTAATCTTGTCTATCCGGCGAATAAGGGGGAGGTAGCTGTACTCCCGGTGCAGCAACTGAGACAACTGCTCCTTAGACACTACAAGAGAACCATTGTAGTTGATATCTTGAAACTCAAATGACTTCTCAAGGTAGTCAGGGTAACCCTTGACCACATCCAGAAAGCCGCTGGATGCCTTTAGTCTGATTCCTGCCACTCTTGCACAATATTCAGGGCCATGTCCATGTGAAAGGACATATTCAATCTGGTCATTTGCATCTTCTATGTACTTCGCTTCAGGGATACAGCCTTTTGCATAGTCGGTAAAAGTAATCTGCCCTACATCATGTTCGCCTAGTTCAGGCAATACTCCTGATATATAGTCTGAGAAAATCCTGTTGGGAGAAAAAATAGTAATGTACTTCGGGCACAGAGTTTGCTTATGCTTGTATAGCAGATAGGCAGCTCTGTGTAGTGCTATCTGAGTCTTGCCACTTCCGGCCGGCCCTTGGACAATCAGCACCTTACTGTCCTCGTTTCGAATAACACGGTTTTGCTCCCGTTGTATGGTGTAAACGATAGTTTGGAGTTTACCGCCTGTGCTTTTTGCAAGGGTTTCCTGAAGAATCTCATCGTCAATCTGCAAGCTGCTGTCAAACATAAAAAGCAGTTCTCCATTTACTATCCTGAACTGACGCTTGAGCAGAAGTTCGCCTGAAACTACCCCTGCCGGTGCCGCATAAGAGGCCTTACCCAGTTCACAATCGTAGAACATACTCGATACCGGTGCACGCCAGTCGTATATAAGATAGTCACCAGACTGTGAATCACGAAGTGACGATAAGCCTATGTAGATTTGCATGGGGCAATAGGATTTGCTGTGCTGCCCTCTGTCAGGTACGAAATCAATTCTGGCAAAGTATGGCGATGAGGCCATTCTTTCAAGCCTTCCTAGCATTCTCTGAGACAGGAGGTAATATTCATAGGCATTCTTACTGGCTGCAGCCTGTTTTGATACCTCGACCAAATCGTCGAAACTTGTAATAGCCCTTGGGAGCTCCTCCCAAGCCGCCTTTTCAGTAGTAAGCCGGGTTGCCTTAGCGCGTCCAAGAGCTTGTTTGACCTCATTAGCTTGTTTGTCTATTTCATTCAAAACGGTTTTGAGCCTAAGAGCCTCGTAGTTGTAATCTTCTGCCTGCATTAACTATCCTCCGCATCTCAAGGGCGACAATGATAAATACCGGGTATGTGTGACGTGGGCATAACGTCAGACATATCATTAGCAGTTAGTATGAGTCTATAGTAATTTGCTCAAATACATCTGCCTAGAGTAGTCATAAGGAGATTATAAGGAAGAAGCCAGGCAATCTCAAGTTAGCAACGGAAAAACCGTCCAATGAGCCAGAATCAGAATGAACCAAAGCATCGCTGCAAAACCCGGCAGTTGCATAAAGCATGAAATATCTACGATGCAATATCCCTGGCACGGAACACCGTGTTACCCTGGGTTTTCTTGGCGTGGTACATAGCCCAGTCAGCGAGCCGGATGAGATCCCTGCCTATATCTGCATCTTCAGGGGAACAAGCTATGCCCATACTCAGGTCTACCTTTACCGCATTCCCTTTGTAGTCAAAAGGCTTTTCAAGTAATTCAATCAGATGTGACGCCGCTTCAGTTGCTGACTGAATATCACTTTCAGGGCAGATGACTACGAATTCATCGCCTCCGTACCGAATCACTACATCGGCTTGCTTCGTAATCGAGAATAGCACCTGAGTCAAATGTCTCAACACTGCATCACCTGCATCGTGGGGGTAGGTATCGTTGATGTTCTTGAGGCCATCTACATCGGCAAATATAAAGGAACATGGCAACCCTCGCCTGACTATCTCACGAAATTCATTCTGCAACCAATCTTCCAGGTACCTGTAGTTAAAAGCCCCGGTCAGGTGGTCAGTTCGGGCTTCTTCTATTTTGGTGTCAAGTTCTTGCTGAAACCTCATTAAGTGCCAAACTGCGAAAACATGGGCAAAGATTATCACAAGTCCGGTAGTCCCAATAAAGGAACAGAGAAGAGCTCCGACCAGAGTAATGAGGTACAGGAGAGGGAGAATGCTTCTTCGTTCTTTGAAGAAGAGATTTGTGAAACAATCTGGCCATGACAGCTGTTCATTCATGGCAATTGCCGCACTTACAAGGGCGATATTGCATACATCGAATGCTGCCATACCCAAAACCAAACCAGCAATGTCATAAATAAGGATACCGTCTGGAATCAAGCCGGACACCAATCCAGAAGTCAATCCTGCCAATCCCAAACTCAAGGCCAGTTGCCCTCCGTTGAAAAGGGAATTGAGAAAGGCGTTTCTCCCAAATATAAACTGACAGAGCATGCCGGTTACGCCTGTCAACATAGCCAGCGGCAAGCCGTGGCAGTAGAGAGCGGCTACCAAGAGCGGCCAGGTTGCATGTAATTTGGCACTGGAAGGCAGGAGCACACGGTAGTTAAAACCGATAATACCGGACAAAACAAAAAGAGCGGTCGTACCCGAGTCCGGTAGGCTGCCTTCAATCAGAATGAAAGCAGAAAGTACAATGCCCATTACTGCTACGATGACCAAATAGGCAATCAGTCTGGTTCGTTCAGAGCCGGTAAGAGGAGTCATGACCCATCGGTTTTTTGAAACAGCGCCTTGCTGATTCAAGAATCATACCTCCAAGGAATTGGACAGGGAAATTCTAACTTAACCTGCCAGTTGCTTATTGCTGGAAATGCCATCCTTACAATCAATATCGCTCTAGTTCTCCAACAGTGTTATACAAGGCATTGGCCTTTTCAAGGGTCCGTAGGCAGGGACCGAGTCTAGGCCGTCTTTGTTTTCAATATGTTCTGCTACCTTGATGTTACATCCTTTTGGAAATTCAGTCCAGCCATGGATTTTGCAGTACGCCACTGATTGAACAATGAAATTGAATTGTGCTATTGTGAGAAAGGCAATCAAGGCATTCGGACTTAGGGGGGAGGTACCGGTGAATAAGCAGGTAATCGGGTTTGCCGCTCTGTCGCTAATGGGTAGTTACCTGTACGTAAGCACACTGTTTGCTGCTTTTCCCGGAAATGTTCTTGGCTCACTTGTGGTTGCCTTGACCCTCGCAGCAGGCATCTTTGCTATTCTCAATGAGATCCTGCGGATCAATAAGGCAAAGCAAGTGAACTTCGGGTTACCGGGCCTGAAAGTTCTCTTTTCAGTAGCCGGAGGGGCTCTAGTTAGCTATTTTCTAAGTGTTCATTTTGGGCTTGGCTCGATTATTGCATCCGGGCTTGTGGCTTTATTTACAGGAATACTCTTCCCTTCGATGGGCCCGGCTGTAACTTGCGGCGCATTTGCCGGCATGGCTTCCTCAAGGCTTCTCGGATACCCGGGAATTCTACTGGCAGGATCCATTGCAGGCCTGGCATTTGTTCTTTCGTCTGATGTATTCAACGGTTTTGGAGGAAAACTTGGCACTATCGCTGCAACAGGCACATGCCTGGCTACAGCCCTTTCCGGAAAGTCCTTTCTTGAGAGCAAGTCTCTTGATGCTTCACTGGCAGCCCCCATAATAGCAACTGCAGTTATATCATCGGTTCTGGCCTACTACGTGAATAACATCGCAGGAAAGGGCGGAGTTATTGCTTCCGGAATGGTAAGCCTGTTAGGGGGATTGGTTCTCCCGGCTGCATTTCCGGAAACCGGAGTTGTTTTGGCGGCTGTCTGTGCCTGTGGCTCTTATGTTGGAATGTCTTCAAAGGCCCGAATCCCCAACGTGCTGTATGCGGCTGTGGCAGGAAGCCTTACAGGGGCAGCATATTTTGTGGGGGCACCTGTATTGGGAGGAGCCGGAGGAAAACTTGGTACAACTGCATTTGTCAGTGTTCTGGCTGTGTCCCTGGTAGTACGCAAAACAGCTAAGTCTTTCAAGGAAGGTGGTTACTCTGCCAGCCAATAATCGTGTCTTTCGTGAAAATAAAGACGACATCTTGAAACGGCTAAGCCGGATAGAAGGGCAAATAAGAGGCATTGCCAGGATGATTGAGGAAGACAGGTATTGCGTAGACGTTCTGAACCAGGTGTCTGCTGCAAGGGCGGCTCTGAGCAGTGTGGCATTACTGCTGCTTGAGAATCATGTCCGTAGGTGCGTGGTTCGAGGAATCAAAGACGGAGATGAAGCAACTACAGCGACAGAATTGATGGACGTCATAAACAAGTTGATCTAGCAGACTGCCCTTAGCTCAGTGGAACAAGTCCGAGATCTGTGAGTTTAGGTTGATTAGTCATCTTCTGTTTCCAAGACATGCTTTACAACTGTTTTTTCCTTCCATTTTCCGGTTAGGTAGTAGCTGACGCTTAGAAACAAGCCCACTATCCAACCGGTTGGTATGGCCCACCATATTCCGTCAGGGCTCATAAGACGCTTTGAAAGCACATATGCGGCAGGAACTCGAACTACAAGCTGGGAGATCATGGTAAACACCATTGTAATCATTGTTGCCCCGGCACCTCTCAAAATTCCGTTTGTCACGAACATTGCAGCAAAAGGAATGTAGAACAGGCTAACGATAGCTAGGTACCGCCCTCCGATAGATAGCACCTGGGGATCTGTATTGAAGATTGCTATCAGGGATTCTTTGAACGTAAGGGCTGTTATTGTCAGTACAAGTGACAGCCCACATGCTATAGCCAGAGAAGCATAGTATCCTTTGCGAACCCTTTCGGGTTTGTTGGCTCCAAGATTCTGGCCGGTAAATGATGATAGGGCTGCAGACAAGTTCATTGCAGGCATTGAAGCAAAGGAGTCAAGCCTTCCTGCTGCAATATAGGCGGCAAGTACATCTTTGCCAAAGCCATTTACCAGAGATTGAAGGGACAGCATCCCTACAGAAACCAGAGTCTGTTGTATTCCAGAGGGTAGGCCTATATTGATGCTCAATCTCATTATCTCTTTGTCAAACTGCACATTTCTCACATCAATATCAAATATGGCAAAGTTTCGCTTGAGGTAGGCTAATGCAGCTATGAACGAAAACCCCTGGGCTATTACAGTTGCCCAGGCAGCTCCGGCTACGCCCCAGTCAAAAGAAATCACAAATAACAGATCCAAGCCGATATTGATAAGCGTGGCTAAGATCAGGAAGTAAAGAGGGGTCTTGGAGTCTCCCAAACCTCTTAGTATGGCACTTATTGTGTTGTATCCAAACATAACAATTGACCCCAGGAGAATTATGTTCAAATAGGCCCTGGCTTGAGGAAGTACATCCTCGGGCACTTTCAGGAAATGAAGAATACCGTTTGACAGGGCGAGGCCTGCAACTGTTACGGCCAGGCCGGCGAAGAAGAGGAAGATGAATGTGGTATCTATTGCTTTCTTTACCCTATCCATGTCCTTTGCTCCATAATACTGGGCAATTTGTATGGTAGAACCCATACTAATTCCCATGGTCAGGGCAGTAAGAAAGAATATTACCGGGAAACTTGCCCCAACAGCTGCTAAGGATTCTTTGCCCAAGTGCCTGCCAACTATCATACTGTCTACGGTGTTGTATAGTTGCTGAAATATGTTTCCAAGAAGCATAGGAAGTGAAAAGAGGAGAATCACTTTTGCTTCGTTGCCGGTAGTCAGGTCTTTCATCTATTCAACTCCCATATTGTTACTGGACACTGGCGAAAACTCCTGCAGTGCCCGTACTCTCACCCCAGAGTCAACGTTATTGGGTTAAACTTTCATAGAACTGTTGTTGGCTCAAGCGAGCAGTACGTCTTGAACTGGCTGAAAAGACTGCCTGTGTATTGGACTTGGCCCCTTCTGACCAAGCAAATCCATGTGTTGTTTGGTGCAGTACCCTTTGTGAGCTGAAAAACCATATCCGGGGTACAAGTCTTCAAACTCTGTCATTATCCGGTCTCTTACCACTTTGGCAATGATTGAGGCACACGCTACAGAAGCTACTTTGCTGTCACCTTTTATAACAGCCTCTTGCTCAAAATCCAGGCCGGGTATGGGGTAACCGTCTACGACAACAAGCCCTGGTGTGTATCCCTTCAATAGCAGCATTTGAATAGCCATTTTCATTGCCGAGAATGTAGCCGGAACTATTCCGGCCTCATCGACAAACCTGGCAGATCTAATGCCTATACCGAATGCAAGACTGTTTTCTGTGATTGAGTTGAAAATCCGTTCCCGGGCCCTGGCAGTGAGTTTCTTACTGTCGTTTATGCAAGGAATTTCCGGCCTGGCCGCTAAGATTACAGCTGCAGCCACCACAGGGCCGGCCATTGGGCCTCTTCCCGCTTCATCCACTCCTGCTATGTACTGAACTTTTCCACGCCTGGCTTCTTCCCACTCATACAGTTTACGAACTCTTAAAAGATCCTCGGGTTTCTGTTTCAACCGGCCCACCTCGCTATTTCCTGTACAGAATATCATACTTGAAAATGGCCTGCTATTTCTTGAGCCACTGCAAGCAAGTTGTTCCCGTGCGCCGGATATTCCGGCGTTCTGGAAGCGTGCCCGAGGGTGCCGGATTTGGTGTGCCGAGTAAGGCGGTGCTGCATATGTATGTGACCTGAACGGCGCTATCTCGGAGAAGGAGGGCTGATTGTAAATCCTGAGGTGAATATAAACATCTTCACGTCGTAATCTGCAGTCACATTTCTGAACTTTGAAGGCCAGTCAAACTGTTCCCATTCATGCAGAGTCCTGAAGTGCTTTAGAACTGTCATGCCCAGGTCTGCCACATCTGCCTCAGAAGCCCTTAGTTTTGTCAATGCTTTACTTAGAAGGGTTTTGACTTCCTGCTCTGCAGTACGAACTACTTCTTTGTGGTATTCAGGGGATATGTTAAGTTCCCTGGCAGTTGCCTCTTCAACTGAAGCCGTAAGCCTGGTCTTAAAAACCACTTCTACCTGGCCCTCGTCCAGCCTGGTTTTTACTGAGGTTGACAAGTGGTGAAGAGCCAGGGTAGCCTTCCTGCCTGGTTTACCAGGAAGGGCAATGTCAAGGTAGCCTCTGACAAAGTCTCCTCTCAAAATGTTGATGGCCATGGTTTCCTTTGTATCAAGCAACCCAACCATTCTCATCTGTTGTCCAATGTTGCGGAATAGTGCTGACCCAAGGACGGCCACTATTGTTGTGTCTTGGGCCGGCGAAGGTTTGCCTGTTCCTTCTTTGGCTGATTCATTACCTTGCTTGGTTGTTTCCTTATCTACAGGGGCAGTCGAAGCTAACGCCAGGTAGGGCACCCACGGTTCGAGTTCTTCGGTATCATACGCAATTAGAAATTCGTGGGCTGAAACCAACGGGCATATGCCCATTTCGCGATTTGAACTTAACAAGAGTTTTACAAGGTATTCAGATGGTTCAGCCTCTTCAGGCGACCTGAATTCTCTGATGAAATCAGAAGCCCTGCCCTTTGATACTGCCACTAAAGTGTTGTGCCTGAATTCAAGATTTCGGGAAAAAACATCAAGAATCACCCCGGCGTCCTGTTTGGCCATTTCCTCACCAAGTAGGACCAGTTGGGTATGGGCAGTTGTAGTCAAACGCGAAGTCATGGTGGTTATTTGTGCAAGAGCGTCAATCATAGTGGTACCTTCAGCAGAAAGTATAAGCGTAGACTGGCCTTCTCCTCCGCCTCCGCCCCCACCCATGCCGCCCCCAAGGGTCTTCCTGGGCAAGGCAACCACTGTGGTAACCAATAAGTCCTTGTATTCGCCCCTATCAACTCCTACTATAGTCACAAGAGACATGTCCTCTAGTTCCCGGCGTCCATAACATCCGGTAACCTGTACCACCAGCACCAAGACAGACAGTGCCGGCAGGAAAGCCGTGATTAGCGGCTTTATCTTACGTTGTGCCTTATTTTTCCGGCTGGTCATTATGATCCTCCGCTCCTTTGGGCTTGCCATCAATATTCTGCGTACGTGTGCCTTTGTTATGCCCTGCAGTAACCAAAGATCCTGTTATTCCTTCTGAGTATCCAGACTCGGTTTTTGCAGCAAGCAGAGACTCTGATACTTTTTCCGCTTCCCTGGTTACATTCCTTACCCGGGCAATCCCATAAAGGATCAAACCCATGACTGCATTGACTGCGCCAAAGGTCAGGTACGTCCTTACAAGGAGCTCACTAGCATAGAGAATTGATTCAGGCAAGGCTGCAATACCAAAGGTTAAACATGCAACTCCTGGCACCAAGGGCCGGTAAGTCCGTGCATTCATAAGCTGGCACAGTAATATGAGAGTTATCATGTAGCATATGCTGGCATGGACTGCAGAAGCGAAAAACCAGGTAAACGTAAATAGAGCTTCAATTCTTTGTAGAAAGCGCCCTAGATACACTGCTCTTGCAACTGTACCAAGTGGGATGATCTGCCTTGTGCTTACAGGGTAGGGGAACACTGCAGATATCAGGACCACAGACCCTACCATAAAGACGGTAGCTATGGCCAGGCCCCTATAAGCGAACCTGGGCAACTCATCCGGTTGCCGCACATATGATTTGAAAATTGCAGTAGCAGAGATTGCACCGAATAACCCTGTATGGGGCAATGACTCCCGGACCAGGACAGGTACACCCATACCAAACACAGGGTGCAAGTGCCGGATGTCAAAAAGCCTGTAGGAGCCCACCACTACAACAACCATTGATACTGCCACAATAGGGAAGAAGAACACAGCAGATCGTCCAACTGATTCAAGGCCTAACCACGCTGAGTACAAAGCTGCAGCTATGATTACAGAAATCAATATCTCAATAGGGAACTCAGGGAGAAGGCCGATGACTGCGCCTCCTGCAAATACTCTTACACTCAACGAGGTTACGGCCGCAAAATAGAGGGCCATGAATAAGGCGGCTATGTCACCAAGAATTCTGCCTAGGGTCAGCCGGAGCGATGGCACTACGCCAAGATTACCGGTACATTTCGACCATCTAAGCCACCCCCATAAACCTATTGAGGCAAGCATTGCAGACAGGATCAGTGTTATCCATGCACCTGTACCGGTTTTTCGGATGATAAATGAAGGCAGCGCCAGGAACACTTTGGTCCAAAGCAAAAAGCCCAGCATGAAAGAGGCCTGATTAGAGTCAATATGCCCTAATTTCACTACATCATATTGAGCTGCGATGGACGACTTTCCATTGCCCTGAAGGTGATTGCCGGACTTCATTGCTGCCCTCCGGTGTTTTCCTGCTGCCCTGGCTCTTTTTCCATAGATCCAATATCCCACTGCCGGGAAATGTCAGGTTGCCTTCTTTGCCTCTTGGGCCTGAAAAAACCGGGCCTATACTCCATTGACCATGCAGGGCCTATGGTAAAAGTGTCAGGTGAAGCATGCCTCCTTGGAACTACAGGGGCGAAGAAGGGAACACCCAGGCTCGTCAGGGAAAATAGCCTGCAGGACAACATGTACAATCCAGCCACTATCCCAAAGAGGCCCAGAACAGATCCAAGCACAATGAAAATCAAAGTTGCTATACGTATGAGCATTCCCACTTCTTGGTTTGGGATTGTAAATGATGCCACGCCGGTTATGGCTATTACTATTACCATGATCGGGCTTACCAGAGATGCAGAAACAGCCGCTTCCCCTACAAGGAGTGCCCCAACAATGCCTATGGTAGAACCAAACGGTGAAGGTATTCGAATTCCCGCTTCCCTTATGAGTTCAAACCCGATATACATGAACAAGACTTCAAAGGGGAGAGGGAACGGTACCATCTCCCTTGATGCAGCCACAGAGAAAAGCAACACAGTAGGGATCATCTCAGGATGGTAGTTGGTCGTTGCAACGTAGAGGCCAGGCAGCAATAAGGCTAGAAACAAGGCAAAGATTCGTATCAGCCGCAAAACGTTCCCATATGGCCACCGGACATAGTAATCTTCCGGGCTGTGGATGAAGGCGAAGAAGGTTACCGGTGCCAGCAGAACAAATGGATCTCCTGACACTATGATTGCTATGGCTCCTTCGAGAAGAAAATGGGCTGTCCTATCCGGACGTTCAGTACTGATAATGGTTGGGACCAGGCTGTGGCTTGTTTCTATGAGCTGCTCTACCTGCCCGCTTGTGAGGACTGCATCTATTTCGATAGATGAAAGCCTGCGCCTGATTTCGGCCACAAGTTTGTCATTGGTGATGTTTTCTATATAAACAATGGCGCACTGAGTTTTAGAGTTCCGGCCTACCTCGAGCCCTTCTACTACCATATCAGGAGTACGGAGCATTGAGCGCAGCAGGGCAGTGTTTATCCTGAGGACCTCAACAAAACCCTGCTGAGGCCCTCGGACTATCCTTTCGCTGACTGCTTCCTGAACTGTTCTGTGCTCCCATCCTTTGGTTTCGACTACCAAGGACCTGTCCTGGCCTTCTACCAGGAC
>MTKW01000823.1_pt1 | contig 20700 bp, 12 predicted proteins | sample 1042761 | NCBI WGS metagenome assembly MTKW01 (sample SAMN06205366, study PRJNA360243) | anaerobic digester metagenome | biome: Wastewater treatment plant; feature: Anaerobic digester sludge; material: sludge; isolation source: anaerobic digester fed with sludge from wastewater treatment plant ... | reverse complement strand
CGTATATCAGATAAGCTTATTGATAACTGAGGAATTTACACACTAATCTGGACTTGATCGTTTTCGCGGCTATTGGTCATGTCCGTGCCTCCTTTCCAGGTTGGACTCCGCTGCCAGGTGGGTGTCTTTTACCCACATACTACTAGGCATCTGGCGGTGTTCCTTCCGGGCACTGGGCCTGGACGGTTACCTTGTGAGTTACCATCTCCCCGTCCGCGGAAAGCCCGGCTCCCTCAAACAACAGGGCTCAGTGACAATCGCACTGAGCCCTAGTCAGCTTCTAGAAGCCGTAGATGGTTTGGTGGTAGCCCACGGACCACATATAGTAGTTGAAGGTCTGCCTCTGGATTTCCAGCGTTGTCTGGTAGTTCAGCCACTTAATGGGATCGTACGACGCGTCTTGAGACTGCCCGTAGGTTGCCCGGGGCAGCGCGTTTGTGATCACCCTTACCGCATACTCCCGGTCCTGATCATCGCCTAGGCTGACCGCCCTGCGCAGCGTTGTCCAGACGGCAGGAAGCTGCAGTACCTGCTCCTTATCCCCTTGGCCGAACTCGTTCCACGCCTCCATAGGCCGGCCCTTGACCTCCCGAACTCTGTTTGGGGAGATGGATCTAAGGTCGGTGGCGCCGCCCTTCCCGAGATGTTCCGCAAACACGTAGAATTCTGCGTAGGCCGTGGCCGCCACTTCTGTGGGCATCTACTACCGCTGCAGCAGCCCTGTGAACAACGAACTAGCCAGGGCAGCTTACGCCGATGCCCTGATCAAGGAAGCGGGCATCAAGACCGTAATCAACCTGGCGGATGGACCGGAGGAACTGGCCAGCTACTTCAGGGAACCCGACTTCAACTCGCCCTACTACCAAGAACTCTACGAACAGGGGCAGGTCATCGCCTTGAACATGGGCATTGATTACCGTTCCGAGGATTTTCAGGCCAAACTCAAGGCCGGTCTAGAGTTCCTCCTGGCCCAGNNAGGCCCTGCTGGGGGCCAGTGCCCAGGAAATCAAGGAAGACTACATGCTCACCTACCTGAACTACTATGGGGTTGAGAAGGGTTCAGAGCAGTACGAGAAAATCGCAGAAAGCAACATCTTGGTTGCCCTGCGGGATCTCGCCGGCCTGCCTAAAGAAGCCAGCCTAGAAGAAGTAGACCTGGTGCAGGCGGCGGAAGCCTATCTTGAGGAGATCGGCCTCAGCCCCGAACAGATTGACCTACTCAAAGCGAAACTGACTGGCGATGCAGCCTAGCCAGGAGAAAGGGGATTTAGCATGAAAGCACTTGTGGTCATTGACATGCTCAACGATTTCATCGCGGAAGATGGCCTGCTCACCACAGGTGAAGCGGGCAGGGAGATCATTCCCTTTATCCAGTCCAAAATTGAGGAATTCCGGGAGCAGGGTTACCCCATCATCTTTGTGTGCGATAATCACGAGCCCGACGATAAGGAGTTTGAGATGTTCCCAGCCCACTGCATTGCGGGCAGCCAAGGGAGCCAGGTTATTCCGGAATTGGAGGTTCGCAGCGGGGATAAGATCATCCGGAAGCGGCGCTACAGCGCCTTTTTCGGGACGGAGCTGGATCTCTATCTGCGGGAGAAGGGCATCCAGGAGATCCACCTGGTGGGGGTGTGCACCAACATTTGTGTGCTGTTTACCGCGGCGGATGCCAGGAACCTAGGCTACCCGGTCACCATCTACGCCCAGGGCGTGGCCTCCTTTGACGCAGAGGCGCACCGCTTTGCCCTTAAAGAAGCCGAGAACGTGCTGGGCTGCAGCATCGTGCCCCATTAGGAGACCTGTGGCATGAGGATAGTCGCACTGCAGAAGGAAGATGACAAGCTGATCCAGGAAGCAGCCCGGCTGCTTGTGGAGGGTTTCCAGGACAACTGGCCTGAGGCCTGGCCCGATCTTCCCGCTGCCCTAAGCGAGGTGCAGGAGGCCTTAGCAGAGGATAAGATCTGCCGGGCGGCCTTGGATGAGCAGGGCCAGCTGCTGGGCTGGGTCGGAGCCATCTGCACCTACGGGGGCCGGGTCTGGGAGCTTCATCCCCTGGTGGTGGATCCTAGGCATCGTAAGCAGGGTATTGGAACCAAGCTGGTCAGGGACTTGGAAGAGCAGGTAAGGCAGCGCGGGGGCATCACCATCTTCATCGGCAGCGATGATGAGAACAACATGACGTCCCTTGCGGGTGTTGACCTCTACGACAACCTCCTGGGCCGGCTGCGGGAAATCAAGAACTTCAAGGATCACCCCTACGAGTTCTACCTGAAGCTGGGCTTTCAGATTGTAGGTGTGATCCCCGATGCCAACGGCCTGGGGAAGCCAGACATCCTCCTGGCCAAGCGCGTGGTTGAGTGGAAGAAGTGATAGAAGTGATAAAGCAAAGGCGCGGACACTGCCGCGCCTTAAATCTTTCTCCTCAACCTACAGGCCGGTCCTCTGTGTAAAAGATCAACAGCTCGTAGCCCAAATCGCTCCAGCGGGAGCCGAGCTCCGACCCATAGGGTTCAATTCTCACATGATAGTCGCCGGCAGGCAGCTCCAGGGGGTAGGTTTCCGCGGTATTGGGGAAGCCAGCGCAGGTGGTGGAGAAAACCGGTTCAAGACTGAGGCTGTTGAAGAGAGTGATCAGCCAGTAGGGCTCCTCATCATAAAAGAGGGGAACGTAAAATGACAGTTCCACCGTCCCTGGCTCGGGAATGCTGAATTGATAATAATCCACATCGTTTTCCTGCTCCAGCCCGCCGTAGACGAATAGATACGGTTCGATCATGTTGGCCTGCTCCAAGGTGTCATTGGGCTCAACCTCTTTAAACCAGCGCGGTTCGTCGGCCTGGGCAAGCAGGCACCAGCACAGCAGCGCAGCGGCAGTTAACACCAAGATGGCAGCTCGCCTGGTCACAGCAAGACCGTCCTTTCTTTCCTTAGTAGTTATCTCCAGGAATTCTCTGCCTTACTGCCCTGATCCTGCTGGGATGCGGGAAAATGGCCGACAGGCTCCAAGCGTGAATAGGTGCAGGAGGCGCCCTGCCCATGGCGAAACAGATCAGGACAGGTTTACCCACGGCCTGCGGTTAAAGGCGCTGCGGCGCCGAACAGGATTGGGGAGATTGGTATTGAAAAGGCTTACAGTGGAACTCCTTGCCAGGCTGGATGAACAGGGACGAGAACAGCTGGGCCGCGGTCAGTGGGCTCAAGCCGCGCAGACGTTTGGCAAAATGTTGGAGCTAGAGGACCATCCCGTGGTGAGAAACAACTTGGCCACCGCCTTTTACAACGGCGGATGGCCTGAGGAAGCCTGGAGGATCATGGAGCCGGAGCTGGCCAAGGGCGCCATCAGCCCCTTTGCCTGGGCCCTGGCCAGCATGATTGCCCGGGATTTGGGCCGGAAAGAAGCGGCCGGGGAGTATCTACAAAAAGCCATCGGCCTTTTCGAAAGGGGAGCCCAAAACCCCAGGGAGTTCGGCTTTGAGCCCGCGGGTTGGCGGGAGTACACCGTGATCATCAAACGAGCCGCGGGCCATCTGGGCCAAGATCCACTGGTGGTGGATCTGCACAATAGGTGGGAGCGCTACTATCAGACACCGGAAGATTTCTTCCAGGCGGGAGTGGCCTTTTTCAATCTGCACTATCCCCGTAAAGCGGCGCAAGTATGGTCCCAAGTGCAGGATCGGGGCTGGGGTTTTCTCCANNGCAGACAGTGCCCATGTTGGTTTCCCTAGATGAGTGGGGCACCGCCTTTGGCCAGGCTCTGCTCCGAAGCAGCGCAGTTGCGAAAGACCTGAAGGTGGCTGCCGGTTTTGCCCTCTTGGAGAAGGGAGTGATCGGACCGGGCGAGCCTGTGACCATGGTCATTGATGGGGTGGAGCAGGAAGTCTATCTAGACAGGTGGGAGATGTGAGGAAGGCTAGAACAAGGAGGTATCAACGGGCATGAAAATCTCCATTATTGGTGCAGGCAGCATGTTTACGCGGCACCTTACGGTGGACATCTTGACCATCGAGGGCTTGGATCAGGGCGTGTTGGCCTTGGTGGACATCGATCCCAAACGGCTGGAACTGGCCAAGAAGCTGGTGGAAATGATCATCGCCAAGACGGGCAAGAACTGGCAGGTGATCGCCTCCACGGATCGCCGGGAAGTGCTGGCCGATTCGGACTTCGTGATCAACCAGATTGAAGTGAGCGGCCTGGAAACGGTGCGCCTGGATTACGAGATACCTTTAAAGTATGGAGTTAAGCAGTGTATCGGCGATACGTTGGGGCCAGGCGGCTTGTTCAAGACCCTGCGGACCCTTCCTCCCTGGATGGAGATTGTGCGGGACATTGAGGAGCTGGCCCCGAAGACAACCATTTTGAACTACACCAACCCCATGTCAGCTGTGGTTTTGGCCACCACCCGCATCACTGACCTGCCCGTTGTGGGTCTCTGTCACTCGGTACAGGGAAGCAGCCGTCAGCTCGCGGAGTATTTGGATGTTCCCTATGAGGAGCTGGAGTGGGAATGCGCGGGGATCAACCAAATGGCCTGGTTCACGCGCCTGGAGCACAAGGGCCGGGATATGTACCCAGTGCTCAAGGAGAAGGCCAAAGACCCGCAGCTCTTGGCCCGTGACCCCGTGCGCTTAGATGCCCTGCTTTATCTAGGCGCCTTTGTCACCGAATCCAGCGGGCATTTCTCCGAGTACATCCCCTATTACCGCAAGCGCCAGGAGCTCATTGATCAGCACTGCGGCCAGGGTTATAACGGTGAAACGGGCTTTTACGCCACCCAGTGGCCTACCTGGCGGGCGAACAATGACCGCGCCATTCAGGAGCTGATCTCCGGGGAACGGGAGCTCACCCTGGAGCGCAGCTATGAGTACGCCGCGCTGATCATTGAAGCCATGGTCAAGGATCAGCCGGCGGTGATCTACGGCAACGTGAAGAACACAGGCCTAATCGAGAACCTGCCCCAAGACGGGATTGTGGAAGTGGCCTGCATGATCAACCGCAACGGGATCAACCCCTGCTATTTCGGCCGCCTGCCCGAGCAACTGGCGGCTTTAAACAGGAGCAACATGGCCTTCTTTGAGCTGGCCGTGGAAGCAGTGCTGCAAAGGGATCGGGAGATGGCCATGCACGCCCTCATGGTGGATCCCCTCACGGCCGCCGTGTGTTCCTTGGGTGAGATCAAGGCCNNGATAGCCCCCAGAGTATCCCCGTCGGCAACAAATTGAATGGAAAGGGTGATAGATGAGGATCAGGAACGGCACTCTGGAGTGCCCACATCAACCAGCTAGTTCATTGCTTCGCCAGGCGCCAGTAGCTAAGCACTTGGCGTAAAGGAGGGTAATCAGCACATGTTTGACAGTGGAACGAAAAGGCTTGGAGTAATCTTAACTCTGGTTTTCGTCCTGTTCACAGTCTTCTCCGGCTTGGGATACGCCCAGCCAGAGCGCGGCGGGTGGCAGACGGGGCCAGAACTTTACCACCCCCAGCGCATCTTGGTGCGCTTTGCGGATCTAGTCACGGCAGAAGCTGCGGTGGAGTCCCTGGAAAGCTTAGGCTATGCGCTGCGAGACGTCGTAGACTTTCGGCCCAGCGCGCAGTTTCCAAGCGGGCTCCGGCTGGGCATAGTGGAGCTGTCTGAGCGGGTTTCTGTGGAGGAGGCCATATCCCGTCTCAGCGCGATGCCGGGGATTCTCTACGCAGAACCCGACTACATCCGCTATCCTTCCGGGCAAACGCAGAGCGAGCCCCTTTTCCCCAATGACACCTACTTCGATCGGATGTGGGGCCTGCACAACCACAACACGCAATATATCGATCCCCACATGCCAGGGGGCCCGCCCGTGGACGATGCGGATATCGACGCGCCTGAGGCGTGGCCTTTCCACACCGGAGGCGGGGAAGTTTTGGTGGCCGTCATCGACACCGGCTGCTACATTGATCACCCGGACCTAGCACCGAACGTCTGGGTGAACGAAGTGGAGTGGAATGGAACAGCTGGGGTGGACGATGATGGTAACGGGTATATCGACGACTTCTGGGGCTGGAACTTCTTTTCCGATAACAACCAGGTGTTTGACCCCAATGAACGTGACATTTACGGCTATCTCAACGACGAGCACGGCAGTCATGTCGCGGGCACCATCGGAGCTGTGAGCAACAACTCCATGGGGGTCGCCGGAATCAACTGGGACGTGCAGATCATGGCCCTGAAGTTTTTGGGCCCCTCCGGCGGCTATACATCAGATGCCATCAAGGCCTTTGAGTACGCCACCGCCATGGGAGTAGATGTGATCAACTGCAGCTGGGGCGGGGGCGGCTTCAACCAGGCCCTGAAAGACGCCATTGAGGCCTCTGGGGCACTGGTGGTCTGCGCCGCAGGCAACGACGGGTATGATACCGATGTCTACCCGCACTATCCTGCCAGCTATGACTCGCCCAATATCATTGCCGTGGGCGCCATGATGCAGAACGAAGAGGTGGCCGACTACCCCAATTGGTGGTCATCCAACTATGGGGTGGAAACGGTGGATCTCTTTGCCCCCGGCGGATACATTTTGTCCACGGTACCGCCGGATCCAGTTCCTGTGGAACCAACTGAGGCCTATGCGTTTTTCTATGGGACCTCCATGGCCGCGCCCCACGTGACTGGAACGGCAGCCCTGCTCCATTCCTTCAGGCCGGATCTTCCCCTCTACCAGGGAGCACCCGGCTGGACTCCGGGAACTCCCACGATCAAGGATGTGATCCTGTCCACCGTGGACGTAAAGCCAGCTTACCAGGGCTTGGTCGCCACCAACGGCCGCTTGAACCTGGCCAAAGCACTGCAGGAGGTGGCAGGACCTAGGATCACAGCCTTCAGCGTGGAGCCCCTGTATGGACCGCCTCCCTTGGAGGTTACCTGCAGCGCATCTGCCGAGTCCACTGAGGGCGAGATTGTCGATGTGTGGTGGGACTTCGGCGATGGCAGCGAGCCCGTCTATGACTATGAAGCGGTGCACACCTATGAGGAAGAAGGAGAATTCACCGTCAGTTTCCACGTGCTGAATGATACGGGTATGGAAGTAAGTAGGTCAGCTACTATCCGCGTCTTCCACCCGCCCGTGATCTCCGTGGAACCTACTGAGCTCGAAACCTACGTGGAGTGGGGCCAGAGCGAGGACCGAACCATCACCATTGCCAACAGCGGTTTGGGTGCACTGAACTACCGCGCCATGGTCCAGCTCGTGGGAATGGTGGACACCAACAAGCCCCTGGGCAGCGGTGGACCTGATGGTTACGGCTACTTCTGGCTGGATACCAACGAACCGGGAGTAAGTGTACCGGAGTGGTTGGAGATTTCCGAGATTGGAACCAGGCTGAATCTTGGTGGGGATGAAGGCATAAGGGTGGATCTGCCCTTCGAGTTCCCGTTCTACGGAGAGATGAAAAGCTCCGTAATGGTCTCGTCCAACGGTTACCTGACCTTTGGAAGCACCGGTGGGTCCTGGACGAATACCTCCATTCCCAACACCAACGAGCCCAATGAGCTCATCGCTGTGTTCTGGGACGATCTGGAACCGCAGAATGCCCCTGGCAGTGTTTACTACTACGGCGATGAGGAGAAGTTTGTGGTCCAGTACCAGACCGTACCACGCTACTCCAGTGGCGGCCCGTACACCTTCCAGGTGACCCTCACGCCTGGCGGTACCATCACTTACCACTACAAAGAGATGCAGGGCACCCGCTTGAACGAGGCCACCATCGGCATTGAAAACAGTGATGGAACCGATGGACTGCAGGTAGCCTATGACGAAGCTTACGTCCAGGACAACATGGCCGTGTTCTTTGTGCCCGGGTGGCTCACCCTGGATAAGACGGCCGGCATCGTTGAGCCTGGCGGCACAGATGAGATCACCGCTACCTTTGCAGCCCACAATTTGCCCCAGGGCACTTACCAGGCGATGATTGAGATCCAGAGTAACGATCCTGAGAATCCCGTGGTCACAGTGGATACCTTCATGTTCGCCAAATCCATCATTCCACCCAGGATCACGAGCCTCACGGCTGATCCCTGGGCAGGCAGCGCACCCCTTACCGTGCAGTTCTCCGCGGTGGTGGAGGATGTGGACGGTGAAGTAGTGAGCATGGAGTGGGACTTCGGCGACGGCAGCCCCGTGGCCACCGGCGAACTGAACCCGGTCCACATCTACCAGGAAGAGGGCGAGTACGAGGCGGTGCTCACCATCACCGACGATGATGGTCTGGTGGCCAGCGCAAGCCTCAGCATCGTGGTGCAGGATCTGCCCAAGGCGGAAGTTGAGCCCGACAGCATCTGGCTGGCCCTGCGGGCGCACCGCGGCACCGATGAGGTTCTCACCGTAACCAACGTGGGTGTGGCCCCCCTGAACATCAGGGCCGAAGCGGCCACCTTGGCTGAAGAGGGCACCCAGGGCCGCGGCGGTCCAGACGGTTTCGGCTACATCTGGGTGGATTCCAAGGATTCAGGCGGCCCAGAGTATGCTTGGGTGGAGATTAAAGACATTGGCACCAAACTGAACTTCGTCAGCGGTGATTCCGGGATCCAGGTGGATCTGCCCTTTGAGTTCCCGTTCTATGGCGATGTAAAGACGGAGGTTATGGTTGCCGCGGACGGCTACCTGACCTTTGGCACCTCCGGTAGTGTTTATACCAACAGGCCCATTCCCGATACAGCGGAACCCAACGACCTGTTGGCGGTCTACTGGGATGACCTGAACGTGCCCCAGGGCCCGGCTGACGGCGGGGTGTTCCACTACTATGATCAAGCCAACGACCGCTTCATTGTCCAGTGGGAGCAGGTGCCCCGTTACTACAACTACGGCAGCTATACCTTCCAGGCCATTCTCTATCCCGACGGCAGCATCACCTACCAGTACAAGGAGATGATCTTCGGTTCACCATCATATGCAGCGGACGGAACCATCGGCATCGAAAACGCAGCTGGAACCGACGGCTTACAGATTCTCCACAACACAGCAGGCTACATGGAAGATGGCTTGGCCATCAAGATCTATCCCTACCAGTGGTTGAGCGTTAACCCGGAACAGGCTGTTGTGCAGCCCGGCGAGAGCGTAGAGTTCGATGTGGATATTGACCTCAGCGCCATCGGCGGCGGCGTGCTCAAGGGTTCCATTGTGCTTGAGACCAACGACATCCGTGAGCCCCGCCTCCTCGTTCCCGTGACGGTGGAGGTACTGGAAAACGCTGCTCCCATCATCACGGCAGCGGGCGTCAGCCCCGACACGGGACCGGTAACCACTGTGTTCGAATTCGTGGCGGCAGCCACCGATCCCGATGGGCATATCGCCGACAAGTGGTGGGACTTCGGTGACGGCAGCGAACCTGTCCACGAGTTCGCGGCGCAGCATAGTTATGCTCAAGAGGGCCAGTACACAGCGGTGTTCACTGCTGTGGATAACGACGGTTACCAGGCCAGCACGGAAGTTCAGGTGTTGGTCCAGGCAGCGGCCACTGCCAGCTGGACCCCCAGGAGCTTCAGGTTTGATCTGGCCAAAGGCCAGTTGGGCCAAGACATTTTGCTTCTGAGCAACGCTGGCCCTGGAACGCTGTATTTCGGCAGCGGAGAAGCTGCAAACAAAGTGCCTGAGCTGGAGAGGCTGGTGACCCCAGAGAAGGTCCAGGATGCCAACGCCAGGACGGCCGCAGGACTCTTCGCTCCCGTGGCTGATCCCAGCAGGTCACCCTATCTTCCCGACGGTGTGGGCAACGTGATCACCAGCTGGTACGCCCCGGCGGTCATCGTCACGCCCTGGGGTATTGGAACGCTCCTGGACAGCAATGACGTCGTCATCTCCGATGTGGAGTCCACCCCCACCATGGACTATGTGGTCACTCCCGCTGGGGAGTACACCGGCAGATCCTGGGTGGCTAGCTTTGGCGGCTCCTGGCCTGGAGATATGGCCTTCGACGGCCGGTATATCTGGCAGGTCAATGTGGGCGGCGACAACGCCATCTACAAGATCGATCCCCAGACTGGAGAGCAGGTCGGCAAGATATCCGGTTCTATCTGGACCAGCATTTCCCAGCGCGGCCTGGCCTATAACGCCAACGACGACACCTTCTACATCGGAGGCTGGAACGAAGACATCATCTACAAGATCAAGGGCGAATCCTGGGATAACCCAGGGGAGATCATTGAGCAGTGGTCCATGGCCGTGGGCATTGCCGGTTTGGCTTACCATCCCGTGGTCAACGTGCTCATTGTTACCACCAACAGCGCCCCGGACATGATCTACTTCGTGGATCCTGAGAGCAGGGCGGTTTTGGCCCAGATCCCCCATCCTGCGGGAACTGACTACGTGGGCATCGGGGCTGAGCTGGATCGCGACGGCAATCTCTGGGTTGGTAACCTGGACACTGGCATGCTCTACCTGGTGGACACCGGCCTCGGCCCCATTGGCGGCGGCTGGCTGACCTGGGAGCCCAGGGAAGGCAGCGTGCCCGCGGGTGATTCGCTGCCCATCACGGTCCAGGTGGACACTTCAGATTTGGGTGCAGGCACCTACACCGGGAAGGTGGTGCTCACCACCAACGATCGGGAGAACCCCCTGATCATGGTGCCAGTCACCTTAAGCGTTCCCGCACCACCGGCGATTGTGGCAGTGAGTGCCGATCCGGTAATGGGCGAGCCCCCGCTGGAAGTGAACTTCCAGGCGGTCTACGAAGCTCCCGAGATTCCAGTGACCAGTGTTGGCTGGGACTTTGGCGATGGCGGCAGCTCTGCTGAGCCAGTAACCACCCACACCTACACCGAACCCGGCCTGTACAAGGCAGTGTTCTTCGTGGAGGATGAGCGCGGGGCTAGAGTGGAGGAGAGTGTTGAGATCGAGGTAACATGGCTGCCCCACGCAGCGGTGGAGCCTACCATCATCAAGCTCACCCTCAATCCTCGGGAAACCTCAGTTCAGACAGTGGTCTTGAGCAACGCAGAGGGCAATGCGGCTCTGGAGTTTGCCGTGGATGTCCGCGGCGGGCTGGCTCCAGTGATTGCCCTGCCCCAGCGCCTTGGCACCGTAAGCGATCCCCTGGCGTCCAGTGCTCGGGGCTTGTACAGAGCCTTCGATGCGGGACTGGTGGAGCGGATCGCAGCCAACGTGCGACCCGATGCCGTGGGAGATGTGGTCACCTCCTGGCCTGTATCCAGCGAAGTGTCCCTACCTTGGGGTGCCGGCTTTGACGACAGCCGGGTCTGGATTTCCGATCCGGAGCTCCTCAACAACCACTTGTTCACACCAGCAGGGGCCCACACCGGCAGCATTTTCAGCACTCCGTGGGTAGGAGCATGGAACGGCGATATGGCCTGGGATCCTAACCGGAACCTGATGTGGCAGGTGAATGTGGGAGGCGACAACGGCATCTACGCCCTGGATCCCGCAACGGGTGCAGTGGTCATGTCCATTACGTCAGGTATGTGGACCAGTGTCTCCCAGCGCGGTCTGGCCTACGATGCCGACACAGACACCTTCTACATCGGCGGCTGGAACGAAGACATCATCTACAAGGTAGCAGGCCCCAGCTACTCCAATCCCGGGGACGTACTTGATGCTTGGAGCTTCCCAGTTTCCATCGCCGGCTTGGCCTGGCATCCAGACGGTATCCTCTGGGTAACCACCAACAGTGCTCCGGATATGATCTATGCCCTGGATCTGGAAGCTTTGGCCGTTGTCTATCAAGTACCCCATCCCTTTGGTGGTGACTACAGCGGTGCCGGTCTGGCCCTGAACAGCGACGGCAACCTCTGGGTGACCTCCATGAAAGACAACTACGTGTACCTGGTCAATACGGAGATGCCTTTGGCTAAGGGCATTGAGGTTGAACCCAAGCGCGGTACGGTGGAGGCGGGTTTAACCCAAGAGCTGACAGTCACCATTGATGCCGCTGCCCTGGGCGAGCCTGGCAGCGTGGTGGAGCAGCACTTGGTGATCACAACCAACGATCCAGAGAATCCGCAGCTCTACGTGGATCTGATCATCACCATCGAGCCGGGTCCAACCATCGTGGAGGCTTCTGCAGAACCCACCATCGGTGAACCCCCGCTCACTGTGGCCTTTGCAGCCGAGGTTGAGCCGGGCGCCGCTGAGATCGTGGATTTCTGGTGGGACTTCGGCGATGGCTCAGAGCCTGTACACGCCCTGACCTGCGAGTATGTCTACAGCGAACTGGGTACGTATAAGGCATCCTTCCATGTCCTGGACGCCAACGAAGTGGAAGTAGTGGAGGAATTCACCATTACCGTAGCCTGGCTGCCTGTACTGGGCATCTATCCAGAAGAATTCGAGGAAGTAGTCCAGGTAGGAGAGGAAATGCAGCAGGTGCTCACCGTGAGCAACAGCGGCAACTCGGCCATGGACTTCTCCATCACCACCATGCCCAGCTTTGCCGGGAGCCCCGAGTGGATGCGGTATATCGCCTCCGAGCCTGTGAAGGGAGATTACGCAGCTGAACCCCACGGCTATGCCGGGGCAGGGGCAGGCGGCCCGGATCAGTTCGGTTACATCTGGATCGACAGCAAGCAGGCTGGCGGACCTGTGTTTGACTGGTTTGACATCAGTGCAGTGGGTACCAGAATATCCCTGACCGATGAATCCCAGCGCCAGGTGAGCTTGCCCTTTGACTTCCCGTTCTACGGTGAGTTGAAGCGCACAGTGCAGGTCTGCTCCAACGGCTACCTCACCTTCCAGTCTGGCGGCTCGTCCGTCTGGAACAACACGCCCATCCCGGATCCCTCGGCACCTAACGATCTGGTCGCCGTGTTCTGGGATGACCTGGATCCCGGTACGGCCGGAGATGTCTATTACTACTACGACGCAGAAGGAGACCGCTTCATCGTGCAGTTCCAGGGAGTAGGCCGCTGGGCCCAGACGGGCGTTGCCTATACCTTCCAGGTGCTGCTCTATCCCGATGGAACCATCATCTACCAGTACCTGGATATGGTCGGCGATCTCACCAGTGCCACGGTGGGTATCGAGGATGCCACGGGTACAGACGGCCTGCAGGTGGTGTACAACGCCGCCTACATCGAAAACGAACTGGCTGTAGCCTTTGCACCTGTGGGTTCCATCCTGCGGGTGAACCCGGATGCGGGCTACCTGCTTCCCGGCTCCAGCCAGGATGTGATCTTGACCATCGGCTCACCTCAGGCAGCAGCTGGAACCTATTCGCTCTACCTCTACGTCGCGGCTAACGACCCGTTCCGGCCCTTCGCTGCGGTGCCCGTGACCCTGAAGGTCAACGCACCTCCCCAGGTGACCATACTCGATCCCCAGGCCGGCGATGAACTGCATGGCCTCACGGAAATCAAATGGACCGCGGTGGATCCCGATGACGCTGCCGACGACCTGCTGATCGATCTGTTCTGGACCCGCGGTGTGGAGTGGAACGAAATCGCGACTGGTCTAGCCAACACCGGCTCCTTCCAGTGGAACAGCTTGGAAGTGGGCGAGGCTGGCGACAACTTCCGCCTCATGATCATCGCTTCCGATCCCTCTGGCGGGTTCAGCGAGGATATCACGGGCGANNCTGGATGTGGTCCAGTTCACCGATGAGTCCACGGACGACGGCTGGATCGTGGCCTGGCACTGGGACTTCGGCGACGGCACTGAGAGCGAAGAGCAGAATCCCGAGCACCGCTACACGGAAATGGGTACCTACGAAATCACGCTCACGGTGACGGACAACGGCGGGCTCACGGCCTCGGCCACCAAGACCATCCAGGTGGGGAACGCCGCACCTAAGGCTGCTTTCCGCTTCGAGCCTGAGGAGCCCGGCGTGGGAGAAGCTGTCCAGTTCATCAACGAGTCCAGTGACGACACGGAGATCACAGCCTGCTTCTGGGACTTCGGGGATGGAACCACGAGCTCCGAGTGGGAGCCCGTACACAGCTTCAGTTCCGCCGGTACCTTCACGGTGAAGCTGACGGTGATCGACGAAGACAACTCGGCCGGTTCTGTGGAGCGTGAGATCACGGTGGTGCTGCGCAATCAGCAGCCAGAGGCCAACTTCACCTTCGCACCGTCGCCTGCCACCAGGCTGGATGTGGTCCAGTTCACCGATGAGTCCACGGACGACGGCCAGATCGTGGCCTGGCTGTGGAGCTTCGGAGATGGCGCCGAGAGCGAAGAACAGCATCCAACGCACCGCTACACCGAGCTTGGGGTATACGAGATCGTCCTCACCGTAACAGACGACGGCGGATTGACAGCCACAGCAGCCAAGACCATTGAGGTAGTGAACATGGCACCTGAAGTGACTATTCTCAGGCCCACGGCAGGGCAAGTGCTCGTGGGTGAGCAGGTTGTCCAGTGGAGGGCCGAGGACGCTGATGATGCCCATGACCTGGAGATTACTCTGGAGTACAGGGCGCTGCCCGATGGAGATTGGCAGCAAATCGCCACCGTGCAGAACACGGGACAATTCCTCTGGGATGTCTCTGAGCTTGCGGGCGGCAGATATGTGCTGAGGATCACGGCAGTTGACCCGTGGGGAGCTTCGGCAGAAGCCATCAGCGACGAGTTCATCGTGGCCTACCTGCGGCAAACACTGACCGCGGCACCCAACCCGGCTTCCGATATGGTGACGTTCTTCTACGACCTGCCCACAGATGGAACACTGTATGTCTACAGCATTGCCGGACGTTTGGTCTACTCAGCGCAGCTCTCCGCGGCTGCCCACAGCCATGAATGGAATCTCCAGTCCGGCGGTACACCCGTGGCCAACGGCGTCTACATCTACTTCACCATAGCCGGAGGCAGCAGATCCGAAACAGGTCGGCTGGTGGTCAGCAGATAAGCAATTGGAGCTTGGGCTGCCGAGGCGGCAGCCCAGCTCTTAACCATACACTTTTTTGATGTTCCTAAGGAGGGGAGACAATGGGCAAGAAAATGATGCTGGCGGCCGTTCTGCTCGTGGTCCTGCTCGCGGCTGTACCCGTTTGTGCGGAAGGGGATTACACAGACACGGCAGCCGTCATGCGCCTGGGGCTGGGCGCCCGGGCCTTGGGCATGGGTGGAGCTCACATTGCCGTGGCCGATGATGCGGCGGTGATCTACTACAATCCCGCGGGCTTGGGCAGGCTGGAGGAGTTCAGCCTCACCTCAATGTACAGCAATCAATACGGAGCGGGGAGCTATTTCGGCCTGGGTGCTGCGGGCATGAACCTGGGGGCAGCAGTGCTGCGCTTCGGTTCTTCGGGCATCGAGGAAACGGATGAATACGGCAACCCCATCGGCGAGTTCGGCGTGTCTGAAACCGCGGCCATTGCCGGCTACGGCCGGACCGTGTTCTCCGGGCTCAGCGTAGGAGGTGCGCTCAAGTACTACAACCAAGACCTGCCCGGTAATTCGGGGAGCGGCTTCACCGCCGATGTGGGTATCCTCTATGAACTGCTGGAGGGCAAAGCCCTGGTGGGCTTGGTGGGCCGCAACCTGTTCGGCAGCGTGAGCTACGCCAGCGGTTTGAAAGACAGTTTTGAACGCTCTTTTGGCGTGGGAGTGTCCTTCACCCCCATGGAAAATATCTTGGTGGCAGCAGATGCGGTAATGGAAGACGGCCTGACAGGCAGAGTTGGCTTGGAATACGTGCTGCGCGGCGTGGCCCTGCGGGCGGGGGGATCCTTTGGCGGGGAATCCTACCTCACCATGGGCGCCGGGTTTGCCTTGGAGAACTTCCGGATCGACTATGCCTACGTGCACCACAGGCACCTGCCGGACAGCCACAAGATTTCTTTGAGCATAGCCTTTTAGAGGCAGAGTGTGGGGAAAAGCCCGCGGCAGCACAAGCCGGCTGCGGGCTTTCTCCATGTGGCTAAATTGGGAGGCGGGTAGACCATGTATTTTACTAAGCAAAAAGGGGCATATTATCTAGCTTCGGTGCTGATGGTTTTGTTTGTGTGCCTGGCAGTGGGCCAAGCTGAGGAAAAACAGGGCCCCTCCTTGGAGTTTGATGGCAGCGTGCAGCTCAAGCTCAAGTATGCCTGGGGAGATGGGGCAGCCCTCTTGGGCACGGGCTTCACTCCCGGCCAGGCCGATCTCTGGCAGAGAACTGCCCTCAAGGTGCACGGGGAGATTGCCTCGGGCCTATCCATCTCGGCGGATCTGGACAACGAGAAGGGCGATTACCTGCAGGTGCTGGAGATCAGGCTGCAGAAGGACCCGTACTCGGCGCGCTTTGGTGGGCTTTCCCTCAAGCTGAACAACCCCTACGCAGCCTACTCAGGACGTCTGCGGGGCATTGAGCTGGCGGCTGCTTACCCCAAGGTAGACATTGGCGCGGCCCTGGGTCGGGTGCAGGGGGTGGCAGCTAAGAAGACTTTCCGCGGCACCACGGCCCAGGAGACCATCCTCTACGAACCAGGCGGACCCTACGGCCCATCCCCGGGTGATGAATCCTTCCTGTCCTCCCTGGATGGCCTGGAGTTCTTCGTGCTGGAGGAGGCTTTCGATCCCGATTTCATGGGGGCCTGGCTGCGCTACGCGGATCAGGCCGAGTTAGAGGGGAGAACCCTCCGGGAGACTCTGGAGCTGTGGGGCCTGGGGTACCTGTACAGCCCGTCGGAGGAGGATTCCGGTCTGTACTCCGGCAGGATGATTGCCCTGGACCCCGAACAGTACGCCGGCGTGTCTTCGGACCAGGAAATGCTGGCCCTGCGTTTGGAGATCCGGGATCTTCTACGCAGCCAGATTCTGGCTTTGATCAAGGAGTACAACGAGGAGCAGGGGCTGGTGGGCCCAGGGCAGAAGCGCTATCCCTTTACGCTGGGCAGCAGTACGGAAAAGGAGTTCCTAGAAGATCTGCTGCAGCGTCATCTGTTTGTGGCGGCGGGGAGGGACCAAGCTGCCCTGGTCTTGGACGTGCCCGCGGCCAGCTATGAACGGCGGAGGCTCTACGATCTGGGGCAGGTGAACATCGAACCGGGAACGGTGGAAGTGGAGATCCGCCGGGCAGGCCGCTTCTTCGCCGCCGAGATCGAGCCTGGCCTGTTGTACCAGGTGCATTACCAGGTGGGCTTGGTGGAGTTTGACTTTCCCCCGGGATTTTTCGCCTCCTATGATGGGATCCGCATCACCTACAACTACGACATTGCCCTGGGGGTGTTCAACCTGGGCCTGGCCATTGTGGAGGGGAGTGAAAAGGTCTACCTCAACAAGGATCTCCTCCAGAGGAACGTGGATTACTCCCTCGACTACGAGCTGGGCTTACTCATGATCTTCCACAGCTTAACAGAGGACGATGTGATCACCGTGGAGTACGAGTATTTCCGGGGGCCCTTTGGAAAGATGGCCGATTACAAAGCCAATGCCGCCGCGGTTTCCCTGGGCTGGACACCGCTGGAGGGCCTACGGCTGAATCTGGAGGCCGTGCGGTACGCCGAGGATCCCCTCTCGGGCCCTCCCCCGAGCAGTACGGCCACCATGCCTAACGCCCATACCATCGCGGGGCTTTCCGGATCCTACAGCCGTGGGGGTCTTTCTGTAAGCGGGGATCTGGCCATCAGCCACGATCAGTTTCCCTTTGACGCCAACCAAAAGCTGCAGGCCGCCAACAAAATCACGGCCATCGCCGCACTGGCAGACTTCATCGTCTTCGCCCATCACGATGGGATCAGCGCAGGCCAGGACTTGTTCCAGGGTTACGGCGTGGGTGCAGGGTTGTCCGCCTATGAAGTGCGGGGGGCCGCGAGCACCGGCGAGACTCTCTTTTTGGCCACGGCAGATGGGCTCACCTGCTTTAGTTTGGGTCCAACCATTCCGGGGCAGAACCCCTTTGACTATGCCGGCAACTGGCGGAGGCTGTATGCTTCTTCTGGCTTGCCCTCGGGCGATCTCCGCGCCGTGGCCGTGACACCCTGGGCGGTGTGGGTGGGCACCGGGGACAAAGGTGTGGCCTGGGCTGACCTGGCCGATTTGGAAAGCTGGCAGGTTTTCGGGAAAGAGTCCGGCCTGCCCAGTAACTCCATAACCCAGATCGCCTATGACCCAATGGAGGACCTCGTTTTCGTCGGTTCCGATCAGGGGATCGCCGTGCTGCGGGGCAGCCGTTTTGAAGTGGAGTTAGCCGAACCCATCTCGGCCCTCTGGTCTGCGGAGAAAGCTGTCCGCGGTATACGAACCTTCGCTGCTGGGCCCAAGGGGGTTTACGCCAGGAGTGAAACGGGAGATTGGCAGCGGATCCTGGAGCTGCCCACTGGGGAGGATGCCCTGGCCTTGGCGGTTTGGGACGGGCTGCTCTGGGTGGGCAGCTCCCAGGGCCTCTACTTCTGGAATGGAGAGGATCTGGGCAGTGTGGAAGCAGCCCAGGGCCTGGCTGTTACCGCCTTGGGCTGTGCGCCTGGGCTTAAGCACAGCGGTCTGGAGGTACTTTGGGCGGGGAGTGCTGCAGGTTCCCAGGGGATCTTTGCTTTGGAAATACTCACGCCTGAAGTAGTGTTTGCCCACGACGGCCGCAGCTTGGAGATTGGCGCAGCCGATCCCCGGCGTTATGTGGATCTGCCCCGGGAAGGGCACACTGCCGTGGGCTACGCAGCTCGAACCAATGTGAGTTACGATCTGGACCAGGGAAGTGTGTACGGAAGCTGGGAAAAGACGGAGCCCGGGTTTACCAAAATCGGGCAGACGTCTCGCCAGGCTCGCGATCAGCTCACGGTGGGAGCGCAGTGGTCCCTGGGTCCAAAGGTGGATCTGCAGGCAGAGCATTCACGGTCTCTCACCAGAACCTACCAGGGCCTGGGTACAGAAAAGCCAGAACGGGAAGTGCTGCAGGTGATGAGTACAGTGTCCAGCAGCATAGACGTTGGCGCTAAGCTGGATGTGGCCTACACCCAGTCACAGATCGACGATCAGCCGGCACCGGGCTTTGAACGCCGGGAGCAGGTCTTAACCGCGGGCGCCTCCCGCAGTTTTCTGGAGGGTAAACTCAGCGTGAGCGGAAAATACGAACGGGTTAAGAGCGATAATCTGCGCCGGGTGGAGAACTCCTACGTNNCGCTTCACGGCGCAGTGGAACGGGGAGGTCCGTTCAGTAAAGCTGAGGGCGCATTACAGGCAGGTGGCCCGCAGCAACATGGCCACGCTCAAGAAGTTCAACGAAAGATTGGCGGAAGTGAAGGCGGTGTTTCCCGAGGTTTCCCTCAGCAACCTGGAGATGACCCCAACGGTGCTGCTCAAATGGCAAAAGACCCTCCCCTTCGCGGGCCAGGCTAGAAGGAGCTGGGAAGTACAGGGAAGTGTCTCGGGTGCGCAGGAGGACCTGAAGGTCAGCGGGGGAGCCAATGTGAAACAGACTGTCTATTTCCATCCCGACAAGACGGTTTTGGATACGGAACTCTTCGGAAGCCTGGGCTTCGCGCTGGGGGAGAAGCTCAAGCCCCAGATCGATCTGCGCTGGAAGCGCTCGCAAGCACAGCGCCCGGATCTGGGCAGCGTATCTACCCATACACTTACGGGAACATTCCGCTTGGTGTGGCTGATCAAAGACGGTTTAAGCAGCGTGGGCACTGTGACCTTAGCCCGCAGTTCATCCACGGCCCTGCAGGGAAGCGGCAGGGTAACCCTGACCGTGCGCGATGTGCTGAACTGGAAGATTAGTGAACGGCTGAGCGCAACTGGGGAGATCGTGCTCAACTCCTCCACCACCCAAGGAGGGGCCAAGGATCTGAAGGAACTGAAACTAACCCTCAAGGCTGGCATGGGTTACCGCCTCAGCGAGCGCTGGGCGCTGAACGCTTCTGCTGGCTGGTACCAGCTGCAGCGCTCTACGCAGACGGGAGGAGCGGCCAGGGGGATCACCTTAGAAGTGGGGTTGGAGGCCAGTTTCTAGGTGCGAAAAGCAAAAGCGCGAGGGCTCCTCGCGCTTTTCTAACCTTTTTCCTTGAGCTGATCCAGCAGGCCCCTGAGGACTTCAATGGCTTCCTGGCAGCCTTCTCGCTCTTTGCGCAGCTCCTCCAGCATCTCGCGGTTCTTGCCAAAGCGGTTGCGCCAAAACTGCCTTGAGAACCAGGGCGGATTGAGCACGGCATCCAGTTCCTCCAGGCGGCTTTGCAGTTTGCCGATGCGCACGGAAATGGCGCTGGCGATGATCTCCGCAGCAACTTCGCTGCGCTGGGAGGGGCGCCACCTCTTCACTGCCAGTTGGTAGCTGTGGAGGGCCTGATCTAGATCATCTTCCTTGAGTGCTTTGAGGGCAGCTTTGATGTAGGTGGCCTGGGGCATGTATCCGTGCTTGGTGAGCTGGGCGATACCTGCTTTGGCCATGATCCCAGTGAGCATGCTGGTTAGAAAGCCAATGGATGGCAGCATTTTAGATCTTCAGGGCTTTTTCCAGCCATTCCGCGGTTTTGGGGTTCAGCTCCTTAAACTGGCGCCACTCGCCTTCGGTGATCTCCAAGGGATCCTTGCCAAACATCTGCTCAATGTTCCGCGCGGCAGCCTGAACCAGCTCCCGGTTCACCGACAAGGCCGCCACGGATCCTAGATGAAGGCCCAGACTCCCTCAGGGGACCTGGGGGGGAGACCATGCGCCACCAATAGCCAGTTTAGTGCACCGACATCTATATGATATCATCCATTTTATGCACATTGGTTGTGCCTACACGATCTCTGGTTTGAGTTATCCACAATCTCGGAAATGCCGATGAATAAAGCATCTAGGTTTTCGGGTTGTGTCCATTCGGGG
>MTKW01001649.1_pt1 | contig 20709 bp, 16 predicted proteins | sample 1042761 | NCBI WGS metagenome assembly MTKW01 (sample SAMN06205366, study PRJNA360243) | anaerobic digester metagenome | biome: Wastewater treatment plant; feature: Anaerobic digester sludge; material: sludge; isolation source: anaerobic digester fed with sludge from wastewater treatment plant ... | reverse complement strand
GGGGGTATTGTTTTTAAACGTTTGTTGCATTCGTGAATTATTTCTTTTTTTACATTTTCGAAATCGTTATAAATTTGTTGGTTTGTAAATCGAATTACATCGATACCATGTTTCTGTAGTTCTGCTGTACGTCTGATATCGTATTCTTTCTGGTCAATGTTTTTATGAATTCCTCCGTCTATTTCAATTATTAATTTTATTGGATGGCAATAGAAGTCAGCAATAAAAATGTCAACCGGATGTTGAGCTCTGAAACGTAAACCTAAAACCTTTTTATTCCTAAGAAAATCCCATACTTTAAGTTCAGCTGTAGTCATGTTTTTTCGAAGGTTTTTTGCCTTTTCAAAAATATGAGGTTTTGCGTCATAAAACATAGATACTTGTTCGCTAATGGACATAAAGTAATTGTTTTACTATTATAATTTCAAAGATAATAAACTTCTTTTGTTTTTACCCATATATCCTTTACCCCTAAATCCCTTACCTCTATGTCCCCTGAAGGGGACTTTTGCCGGGCGGGGGTATTGTGCTTCTTGTTTACCCCTATGTCCCCTGAAGGGGACTTTTGGGGCTTGGGGGTATTGTCTGTTTGAATGGTAAAAGCAGTCCAAGCAGGTAAACACTTACGTTTTTTGAATTAAAGCTTTGCATCCACTCCATCTCCCAATATTCCTTTCACATCATACACCACACTTATATCTTTCCTGAGAGGGTTGAGGTTCATGTTTAAGAACTCTTTGTGAGCAACACCGAGGATGATTGCGTCGTAGAGTGTTTTTTTGTTTTTTNNTTTCGTGATTTCGTTTTTTCGTTTTTTTGTTTTTTTGTTTTTTTGTTATTCTGTTTCTGCAAAATTACAAAATTATCTTACTTCAAATTCTTAAAATACCACTCACACGCTTTTGCAAAGCCTTCCTCATCCGAATATTGCGGGTTATAGTTGAGAATGGTTTTGGCTTTCAAAATACTTGCCTGCAAATGAGGGATGTCGCCTTCCATTACCGACCGCCGGATTTTGGAAGTGAAAGACGGGAAAGTGCGTTTTTCGTGGAAAGATTACCGCACAAGCAGGTTCCGGCAAATGAAACTTGATGTAGATGAGTTCATTCGCCGGTTTTTGTTGCATGTGCATGGACAGCCAAAACCGGGCGGTTTTCGGCTGAACGGGAAAAGTATGTCCGGTTGGCTATTTCGGTTCGATTTGTGCCATTCACGGTGTGCCTTTGAGTCACGCCGTGAATAAGCGTGAATTTTGATGATAACTACCCATGAAACGACCATGAAGAAATGCTTCACAAACAAGCATAATTAAAATGAGGGAGTTACCTGCCTACCGGACAGGCAGGCATCCAATACCTTTGAAAACTTTTAATTTTAATTGGATGAAAAAAGGCAGCAGGAAAATCATCCTACTGCCTTTTTTCAGGGCTCAACTGTGCCTTAATTCCTAAATTGTAACTCAGTGAACTATCTCCATGTAACACTGTGACCTTTTCTTCTTTTAGCTTTTAAAACAAAAAAATATCCAATATTCAATAACCAATAACAAATAATTACTGAGGTAAATTTCTGCTATTTTTGAGCCAGCAGGGCTTCATCAGCGCTCGTCCCCCTTGGCGAAGGGGGACTCAGGGGGATTGATTTCCGGGAGCCGTAAATTCGTGAATTCGCAAATTCGCAAATTCGTGATTAATTCAACATAACCTTATTGGCTTTAGGTAAAAGCACGAAATGACAATTCCTGCATTTCATACTTGACATGACACTCGATCGGCATTAATAGTCCAAATGTTCATGCAGTAATTCTTTCAGCTTATTCCGGGTGAAAAATATACGGCTTTTCACTGTTCCAAGAGGAATATCAAGTTCTTCAGCAATTTCTTTGTATTTGTATCCTTCAATAAACATAGTGAACGTAATGCGTTGTTCATCTTCCAGTTCATCAATGGTTTTGAGAATTTCCTTTGTGTTGTAGAATGAATCCGGTGCCGGGAAAACCTTGTCTTTGGAGAACAACAGATGAAAATCATTGTTTGAGTCGTCAAACGTGTTCCATATTTTTACATTCCTGCGGTAATCATTAATGAATGTGTTTTTCATTATTGTATATAACCAGGCTTTAAAGTTTATGTTCTGCGTGAATTTATCACGATAGGTGAGTGCTTTCAGCATGGTTTCCTGAAGCAGATCATTTGCGTGTTCAGAATCGGATGTTAAACGGAGTGCATAAAAATACAGCTGGTTACTTAAATTAAGTAGTTCGTTATTAAATTGAATTTTGGTCATGGCTTTTTTGTCTTTTTAAAATGTTAATCATAAATGAATTCCACAAGAATAGGCTATTCTGCAGGTTTGCTCTTTACACAATTTTATTAAAGATTTACATAATTCACACATTTTAAAAAAAAAAACCGCACTCTAATATTGGGGTGGGGTGATGCAGCTTTTTAATACCGGCAATAGCGTTTTACTGATACAAAAGCTTATATATTTCCTGCAAGTCAGGCGAAAGGATGATTTCAGTCCTGCGGTTTCCTGCCCGTCCTTCAACTGATGTATTCAGGTTGACCGGATGAAACTCGCCTTTACCCGAAGCTGTGATACGCGCGGCATCAAAACCATAATCTTTTGTAAGAATGCGGACGATGGATGAAGCCCGGGCGGTACTAAGATCCCAATTGTCTTTGAACCTTTGGGTTTTAATAGGTACATCATCTGTGTGCCCTTCAATGTCCACGGTGAAATCGCTGGTGCTGTTCAGTACATTTGCCAGCGATTTTAGCGCTTCTTTTCCTTTCGGATCAACCACATCGCTGCCCGATTTAAACAACAATTTTTCTTCGAGCGAAACATAAACCTTTCCGTCCTGCTGGTAAACATTCAGTTCGTCTGTTTTGTAATTTAACAGTGCTTTTGAAATTGAATTTTTCAGACTGGTGGTTTTGTCATTTTGAGATTGTATGATATCCTGAAGTTCTTTTAACCGCCCGGCCTGATCCCTGATCGTCATATTTGATTCGGCTGAGAGCAACATCAGGTCATTTTGAAGGGAATTATATTCTTTTTGAAACGTATCTTTTTCCTTTTGAAGGGATGCCATTTCATCTTTCAACTTCATTGATTGCATTTTGCTTTCATTCAGTTGGTTATGGATTGTTGCATTTTCCTTTTGCAGCTTATCAGCCCTGGCTTCCGAAGCTGTAAATTTTTTGCCCGATACGCAGGATGTAAACACCAAACCAACTATCAGGGCAATCAAAGTAAGATGGTAAATTGATTTTTTCATTTTAATCATTTTAAGTGAACAATTACACCGATTATGAAAAACATTGAGNNAAGCCGGAAATGACAATTGACAAATAAATTTGAAAATTATTTTTCGGGCTAAAAAGGATATCCGATAGCCACATTAAGTATCAGGTTGTCTTTTCGCCAGGCAGAACTGCCAAAGTCTATCTGTTTGGTAACCCAGCGGTGGTTATCTTCGAGCCAAGGTTTTCTCAGCGGAAAGGCCAAATCGAACCGTAAAAGGAAGAAGGAAACATCGAACCGGATACCTGCACCGGCACCTACAGCCATTTCATTCATAAACTTCGAAAACACAAACGGGCTTCCAATGCCGGCGGGGTTCGACTTATGTAACCACACATTTCCGGCATCGGCAAACAGGGCACCTTTAAAAAACCGGTAAATGGTAAAGCGGTATTCTCCGTTTAGTTCGAGCTTAATATCGCCACCCAATTGCAGAAAACCCCTGGTACTTCCATCCTGGAAGTGAGTTCCCGGCCCCACAGAGTTGATCTGAAACGCACGGAGGCTATTGGCGCCACCACTGAAAAACTGCTTTGAATAGGGCAATATGGAAGAATTTCCGTAGGGTTTGGCAACACCGGCAAAAAATCGCATAGCCAGTTTATTGTTCACATCAATAGTATAATAACTGCGAAAATCTGCACTCAGTTTGGCAAACTGAGAATATATGGATCCTGCTATTGAAGACGGATTACCGGAAGAGGGCTTTGTCCCGCCAATTATCTTTACCAGCGAAAGTGCATTTCCTGCGGTTTCTGCTGTGCCCTGAAAAAAGAACTGCATTCTTTTCAACGGGACAACCTGCTCGTTGTAGGTGAAAGAATAAACGGCACCGGCAATAAACTGTTCTTCGTAGCTCTTCTTCAGAAATGGATTGGCTGCCAGCAACTCTTTGAAAACATTAGATTCGTTGGTCAGTGAGGTAAAGCTCAACCCAACCGGACTAAAATCATGTTGTTTCCTGATATTTTCTTTCCACCGGTAGCCGAAACCCAACTGAAAAGTCTGCATGTCGAAATAGTTAACCCTTTTCAGATAGTTGTAGGAAAGTGAGAGCCGTGTTGTGGGTGTAAAGATGCTGTTTTTAATGCCGGGATTAAAAGGAACAAGCAGTTGAGGGAAAGTCAGTTCGAGCTGAGGATTAAAGGAATAGGAATATAAATTTCCGGATTTCCCGCTCAGTTGTGCTTCATATGATCCTCCCATGTTCAGGTTTAACAATTCGGCACCCCTGAATGTATTCCTGTTGAGCAAGCTGAGGTTTATCCTTGGGCCTGCAAAATTGTTTGATTTTGACACGATATCCATTTCTGCTCTGAAGGTTCTGCGGGGCATGGTGGTCATTAAAATGTCCACATCCAGCAAACCAGCGGTGGAAGTATTGTTTTCGGCAAATTTTACCTGAACAAATTTGAAATTACCCATCGACATCAACCGGTTAAGGGTTATGTTATGATTTTGCCTTGAATAGATTTCGCCATTCCGGAGATAAACCGATTTTAATATGACCCGTGGTCTGATGTTTTGTTTTGATTTTGAGTCGCGAAACACGTAATTGCGATAATGCAGTGTGTCTCTATTTTTGTCAGAAAATTCCTTCGTTAAAGTGTAATCCTGATCAATGAAAACACGATTGATGCTGTAAACTGTCAGTGCATTATTGGGAACACTGTCTTTTAATGTAAGTTGGAATGATACGACGCGGTCGGCTGAGGATGTGTCGGCTTTAAAAAGCAAATAGTCGGGATTGAAATAGTAGTACCCTTTGTTTTTCAGCACAGCATCAATACGGTTTCTTTCGGCGCGTAAAATTTCGAGGTTATAATCTCTGCCAGGTTTTACCAGGGTTTTTTCTTTTTCTGAAAGAATCGTCTGTTCTAAACTGTCATCAGCAATGGCATAAGTTAGTTCACCAAAAGTATAAGGTTTATGAATATAACAGGTGTAGGTTATTTTGCCCGTGTGCTCTTTTTCAACAATTTCGTAACTGGTAGTCCCATTAAAAATGCCAATATTAAACAACCGGGCATCTATGATTCCGGCAGTTGCTGTGGGTTTAACACTGCTCAGATACACAGGGGCTTTCCCTCTTTTTCTGAGCCATTTTCCCAACCATGTATGGGGGTTGTCGCCGGTTACCATATACAACCACAACCGGGGGCGCATTCCCAGAAAACTTTTATTCGGATGAGGGCGAATGCCGGCTTCAGCAACCTTCTCAATAAATCGTTTTTTATTTTTTTTAAGATTTTCGTTGTATTCCTGCTTAACCTCGGCGCCGGTATAAAGCTTTTCGCCTGAAGGCAAATACTTTATTCCGCTGCATGCTGTAAGCAGCAAACAGGCAAAAATAAAAATGCTGATATATCGGATGCATCGTGTCATGGCTGTTTTTCGATTTGGGTTGAATCACTTTTCTTTTTCAGTTTTCTGAAAAAATTCATCCAACGGTTGAAATCGCGGACATAAACGATTCCTACTCCGGTTTCAACCAACTGCCCTTCGATAACCCCTTCGTACTGGTTATGCCTGAACCCTTTAAGCCGGAACCGACCATCTTTTGTTAACCGGTATTCTAACAGGATATCGCTTGCAATGTCGGTTGCCTGGTTATTCCTTGCCCTTTTCCCTTCTACATCAATGGCGCCTCCGAGCTGAAACGAAAGCCGTTCGTCAAAAAGTTGCTTCCTGAGCCCGATTTCAACTTGTGTGCGTCCTTCTGCATGGCCCGNNTGAGCAGATAAAAATTTCCCTACCGTTGAACGCACTAAAGTTGAAGTACCGCCCGAAGCAGTGAGCAATGGATTTTCCTGAATAAAGCGGCCCAGCACCAAAAGGGCAAAAACCTGTTTATTCAGTGCTGATTCATCTTCGTTCAGCAAGTTCAGTTTTTGGTTTACAGCGCCACCTAATATTCCTTTTTCATCAGGCGGCAGTTGTATTTCGAAACTGATAACAGGTTGCAGAATCTCTCCCCTCAGCTTTAACAACACCCAGAACGGGTATTGTTGTTTGTAGCCCCCGCTTTCAGCGGCAGTCATTCCCGACATCTGAAAAGCTACAAGGTCGTAAGGGGCAGCTCTTACATCATATCTTGCATTAATAGAAATTACTGCATCCAAAGGGTCGCCATTCCAGATGATGGTACTTCCGGTCAAAATATCAAATTTGCGTTTAACCACCGATTCGAGCGACACCAGATAACTGCCTTCGTCTAAATTATATGCACCGGTAAGGCTCATTTTTCCACTTCTGTCAATCGAAAAACTTAAAGCAGCTTCGCCTCTTACCACCAGTGAATCGGTGGATGTCGGGTCCATTAAAAGCCGCAAAGTAGCCTGTTTATCAATTTCAACAATGGTGGACAGGTCAAATCCTGTAAAACCTGTTGCATGCACTTCGGGTTTCTCGTCGCGGTAAAGAATGGGGCTCAAGGTTTCAGGCCTATTGAATTCAACCTCATCTTCGCCCCTATCGGTGGTGAGCCTCTCTTCCGGGACAACAAAAGTGAAATTGGATCCTCGTTTAATCCGCATTCTTCCGTTAATAACCGATTGTTCCATGGGTCCGTTTACATTGATTCTGCTGTCGATAATCATGCGTCCGTAATAATTTTTATTGTCGCGCGAAGTGGTGTTGAGCAACAAAAAGTCGGTTGCCTCTACCTGCAAGTCAAAAACAAAATCACTGAATTTTTTCATCTGTACAGAACCATTGATGGTTGCTTTATTCTGACCGGAATCGGAGAGGGTAAACGAATTGAACCAGATACCTCCGGGCTTAAACTGAATGGTTTCGTTATTCAGGTGCAGCCGGTTATTCAGCACTGCCGGATTTACATACACATCATTGAATACCAGCTCGCCGGTAATATCAGGAGTACTGATGGATTCCTGAATGGTTAAGTTTCCAGACAAAGTTCCCGAAGATTCGGATATTTGTCCCATCGAAAATGCTTCGATGGTTTTCATCGAAAGCGACTGAACATCTGTTCTTACATTAACTGAATTGCCGCCATCGCCGGCTATAAAATAACCCACAGCCGAAAGGTTGTTATCAGCCCCCGACAAATTCACATCCAGGTCAAATCTTCCGGTTTCGGGGTTGGTTGCTTTTATAGTTACATCGCCCACCGGAACCTCACTGACCAACAAATTGCTGATTTTTGCATCTGCAATTACACCATAGGTATTGTTTACCCGCTTTAGTAGTGCATTCCCATCAACCGTTCCTTTTACGAAACTTGTATCTTTTTCGATAATCCGGAAAACATCGTCCAGTTTGAAATTATTTAGTTCAATATTCAGATCATCATTAAACTGCTGATTTTCAGAAAAAATTCTGACCTGGCTTACCGCATTTTTAATAAACAGGTTATGAATTAATAAACCGTCGTAACCAAATTCTATATAGTTTTCCGGGTCTATGTCCCATTGATTATACATCAGGAAGAAATCGTCAGGGTTGAACGCCAGTTTTAAGTTGCCTTCCTCTTTTGTTATTTGCGAACGGATTACAAACTTTTTCCTTTTGTCGTCATCAATTGATGAAAAGTCGGCAAGCAGAGTATTATCTGCCAGTTTGCCATCAATAAGGAAGTTTTCCAGTTTTACCAGGTCATTTGAAACCGCACTGCTCGATATGGAATAATCCAGTTCAGAAGCATCAGACTTTACATCTATGACCAGGTCTGCAATTTCTGTGGTGCCATATACAATCCTGTTCATAATTGCGTGTAGTTTTAGGTCGCTGCTTTCACTGTTATAACTTCCCTTAATGATTCCCGGCTGAAACACATTTAACTGTGGAATAAGAATTTGTGAAAGGATGGGGTGGGGGTGAAGCTGAATCTCGAAATTAAAATCAGCTGGCTTGTTTTCTGTGGCCATCTCAACTTTATCGGTTACCGGGAAATAGTGGTTGATAAAACGCGTAAGTTCCGATGAAATATCTACCGGTGATATGTTGCCCGAGTATTTGGCATCAACCAGCGGGCTGCTGATGATAAATTCACTTTTACCCGGTTCATTTACTGAAGAGAAAAGAAGTGAGTCAAGTTTATAAACCCGTTCATTCTGAGCTACTGTAAGGTTTGTAATTCCACCTTTTCCATAAAGTTTATCAACCGTTCTGCCTTCAAAATTTGCCGTTACAACCAACCCGACCCGTATATCCTCTTTCGTTATATTGAGTTTTTGAAGGTCTGCCCCCGGCACATCCATCCTGAACTGATAGAATTCTTCTCCGGGCTTCAAACCCACAAAACCTTCAAAATTGAATACTGCATTCTCATCATTCAGATTTATTTTTCCCGAAAAATTTTGTCCGGTGAGAGTTCCATCCAGTGTCAGGTTCTGGTATGTATATCTGTTAAGGTATAGCTGTGTTACTTCGCCTTTGATATCGGCAATTACTTTCTCTCTGTCCAGCCCCTGTCCCAATACTTCGGCGGTTAAGGAAACAGGCCCGTAAAGAACAGTATCTTTGAGAAGCCTGCCGGCATCAAATTGGTTTACACTTATAATCCCACTGAAATTTTCATCCTTGTCAATCCTTGCATCAAGGTTTATGGCTCCAAAACTGCTGTTGATGTCAACAGTTGATTCGAATGCCGTGATTTTCCCTTTGAAAACAACTTCTGAATTCAAATTTTCAGGCAGTTCGATATTTTCCGGAATTGACGGACCTGCCAGCATTTCAAGATCATTTTTACCTGAGATTATTTTCAGGTTTGGAAAATCATAAAAAGCTTCTTTAACATCGGGTAACCCGGCAATAGTGAAATCGGTTTCCAGTTTGGTATTTTCACCGGTTCTGACAACCAGGTCCCTGCCGGTCAGATTGTTTAACGGGCCGCTCAGTGTTCCGCTCGCGGAAGTGGTGTTCGTCAGGTTTGTAAAAAATGGCAGATTGATCAGGTCATTACTGAAATAGAGTGCATCCTGATTTTTAAAGTTCACATTTCGCATGACCAGATTCAGGTTACTGAATTCATAATCCCTGGTAAACGATTCGAGTGAAGAGTATTGAATGTAAAAATCGGCATCGATGGTTGAATTTGGGGTTTTTAACTTTAGTTTATCTGTAGTGATTGAAGTTTCATCCATACTAAAATTTGTTGCCAGACTGTTGATTACAAATCCATTCTGATCAGTAGCGCTGAGTTCTTCTACAGCTATTTTAACAAGGTTCTTATCATAAAAGAAATCATTTGCGTCAATGGTCAGGTGTTCAAATTTTAAATAACCGGGGTTAAATTCATTTTTCGCCTCAACAACATCTCCCACCCGGTAAATAAAATGATTATCTGCCATGTTCATACTGTTTACTGTAACTTTCCAATTATTTCCGGAAGACGAAAGGGTATCTGCAGTTAGCGAACCGNNGTCAAAAACCAAAAATTCCTCTTGTATGTCAATCAAAGCATCTGTAAGTCCTAATTCATCTATTACCGAAATAACTGACAGATAATTAACTGAGTCGGAATAAGTTACCGAAGAATTGCCTATCTGAAGTTTTTTTGCGGATACTTTTGGCAGAGTTTTTTCCTGATTTATTGTTTGTTGGTTTACTGGTTCATTTCTCTGTACATCTACGGTTAGTCCGTTTAATAACAATTCATTAAACGCATATAACGATTTTTTGGGAGCGATTTCATTAACTCTGACATCCGAATTTGCTATTGCTGCGAACACGCTCATCCCGCCATAAACATCATTATAGGTGAACTTTACGTTTGTCAGGTTTGCCTTATCGATGCTGAATGTCCATTTGGAAGGGGCAGATGGTTTTTTATCCTCCTGTTTTGTGGTATCACTGAATGTTGTTATCAGAAAATTGTAGTTGAACAACGGATCGGTCTGAGTGCTGTAAAGCTTGATGGTTGCGTCTTCAAGAGCAATGGAGCCTATGTTTATCTTACTTGAAAACAGGTCGTAAAGCGCAATGTTAACTTTCATCCTTCCGGCATAAATCAACGTGTCGGATTGGGTATCTTCCAAATAAATTCCTTCCAAAACTATTGCATTGGGAAATGAGATGCCTGCATTTTTAATTTCCACCCTTGTATGGGTTTTACTGCTTACAAAAGAAGAGACATATCTGACAATTTTATTTTGAACGGAAGGAATTTGGATAAGCAAGGCAACCAAAATAAAAAGCAATACAAAACCTAGGGTCACCCATAATGCCACCCTTATTATTCGTTTTATAATTATACCCGACTTACTCATCTTGAAAATGACATAGAAAAAAATTAGAATTATAATATCTACTAAACTTTAGAATGGCAGCACACTGTTTCATATTTCCGTCTCCATTTTGGAAGTGTATTCTCCCCGGCGAGCTGCATAATTGCATTTGCTCCTGTGTCAACTTTAATTCCGGGAATTATTCCTGCATCGGAAAGAACTTTAATCATAAGCCTACCGTCATTTGTTTTCATTGGATCGTTATTAATTTTTACAAATTTATTCAAAATCTCAATTGTTTTACATCTTTTCCACTTTTCGATTTTCAAAAAATGCCCTTATCACTGAAAAATTACCGGTCCCGGTTTTCCAATCTCAAAATCACGGAAGCCGAAATCGGTCGTTTGAAAAGAGTTCATTTTGAGAATATTATTCCCTTTGCCGGGGATTGAGGGATAAAAGGAGATGGATAATTGAAAAGCATTCATAACCAGGTTGTCGTTTTTTATTAAAACGCCCAATCCTATTTGTGAATACACCTTGGCGGACCGAAATCCCTTTGCTGCATTGCCAAGCATTCCCAGCGAGAAGTTTAAATAGGGACCAAAATTAAATCCGATAAAATCCCATGGAGCATAAGATTGTGTTTGCGCTGTAAACAACAACCTGCTGGTGCCCGACAATATAGGGCTGTTGAATCCTCTTAGCCCGTATTCGTTGTTAATGGTTAAACTATCGTAACTGGTGCGCTGGATGCCAATAATTACCTGCGGTTTAACAAACTGCCTGAATTTCCATTGTCCGATTTCAATCAGGTTCGTAAAATAATTTGCTCCGGCTCTGAAAACGCCCTGCCCCGCCTGCGCTGAACGGAGAAATGTACCAAATTCGATATTGGAACTCAGGTATCCCCACGAAAAATAATTGCCCGAAGAAAAACGTGATCCTACATAGAAACGTCCCAAGCTGTTTTTTTCCTGATAACCGCCGGTCAAACCAATCACTTTTCCAACCGGAACATCTTCTGTTATTCCAAATTTGAAAATATACTTGTCTTTTACATACAACCGTGTTGTTACGCCTATGCTTGCGAGGTAAAAATTCTCGTCGTTGTAAAACCTTAATGTATCAATAGTTTCAGCGGGTTTTTCGGTAAAACGGATGCGGATAAAACGCGCGGTAGAAACAAACCGGGTTGTACGGCTGTATTCTGAATTTCCCTTAAAAACAGGCATAGCACTTCCCATCCAGTAATCCTGCGCTGTGTATTTAAAAGGCATCGTGTTGATTGTCCATATAGAATCTTTGTGCAGGTGTTGCGAAAGATTTACGCCAGCAGCCCACTTGGTCAAAGGGGAAAAAAACGGTCGGTCCACAGCAAAACTTTTTATAAAATTACCGTACTCATCGGTGCCGTATTGCAGGGTGGAATTGATATAGGTGTTGCGGATATTTGGTACGAAGTATTTCATCCGGTAAGCAAAGTCGCCAGTTGAATGGTTCCAGATGATTCCATTTTGGAAGGTATGCCCCAAGCCAATAAAATTGTTTTCCTGCAGTTTAAAGTTAAGGAGCGAAGCTGAAAATGAGCCATCGGGAATCAGGCTCCAGCTATCCAGTTCGCGAATGAAAATATCTACAGAGTCAGAGTTTTCAGATGCAACCTGAACAAAAAATGAGACATCGGTAATGTAGTTCATGCTACGTACCAGCCGTTCCGATTCTTTGACCAGCAACGAATCGAAGGGTTGATTTTTACGCACCAGCAAAAGGTTACGAATGGTGTTGGGTTGGGATTTTAAATGAAACCTGTTTCCGGTTTTGGATAAAAAGTTGAGCGATGCCGTAATGGTGTCGCCAATGGAATATCCAAACGGGTCGAGTGTTATAATATCGATTTTCCTGATAATTTTTCCTTCAAAGAAGCTGTAAGGTTTCTGTATCAGCCGCTTATTCAGTATTTTTTGTGCCGGGGAAACCGGTTTGAAGAACAACCGGAACATAAATTTGGTAAACCGGGTGCGTTCAGTATACGTTTCGATGTTCTCGTAAAGATGGGTTGAATCTTTTTGGGCTATAGCATCCTGTGCAAATGCGAAATCATTTGTAATCAGTAAAACAAAAAATAATATTGCCAAACTTTTTATCCACATTTTCAGTCTTTAAAACATATTTAAAGGAAGGGATGCCATCCTTTGCTCTCTGCCTTCTCATTTGTTTCCCACTTGCATTATCGTATCTGCTTTCAATCGCAATTTTTCTTTCTCTTTTGCCTGCTTTCTGAAATACCCTCTGAAAAGGAAATTGTGTTTTAGCGCTTCCATGTTTTCATTCAGCCCTATACTGCTTTCTTTCAGGTTGATAATGGTTTCATCAATGTTATTAACGATAGACGTATCCTTGAGTAACATTCCAATAGTTCCTTCGCCACTGTTTATTTTTGTCATAATTTCACCGAGTTCATTGGAAGCAACTTCAGTTTTTGAGGCAGTTTTTTGCAGGCTCTCCATAAAAGCAAACACATTTTCTTTGGTAACTTCTATGGTTTCATCGAGCCCTTCGGAACTCTTTTTGAAGTTTTCAATGGTCTGATTGATATTTTCTGCAATTGTAGAATCCTGGATTAACCTGCCCAGTGTTCCCTGTCCGCTGTTAATGTTCATCATTATTTCGGCAAGTTGCAGCGTAATCACTTCGGCACTCTCTGCACTGGTTTTTAAACTTTTTATAATATTATCGGTTTCAACCGGTTCTTTTGACAAAATATGCTCTCCGTCTTTTGCAATAGGTGAGTTATTGCTTCCCTGGGTAATAATAATAATCCGGTCGCCAATAATTCCTGAGGAACTAATGCTTGCATAACTGTCTGCCTTTATAAACTGCTGCATATCTTTTCTTACAAGCATGTCAACCTGCACGGTTGAATCATTGATAATTTTAATGTTATCGACAATGCCAACGTCGATTCCCGAGAACCTGATATTATTTCCGGCCTGCAGCCCGCTCACATTGTGAAAGTTGGTTGTAATTTTAAACACAGGATTAAATAAATTCTGTTGTTTGCCAATAATAAAAATGGCCATTACAAAAATGGCAATTCCTCCTGCAATAAAAGTTCCTAAACGCGCTTTAAACCGTGGTGTATGTTTTTCCATTTTTTATATTTTTTGTTTAAAAAAAGATTGGATTACCTCATCGGTTGAATTTTCAAAATCATCGATGTTGCCTTCCATGTAAATTTCGCCGTCTTTTAACATGATAATTCTGTCAGCAGTGGCGCGGGCACATTCAATATCGTGCGTGATGATGATGGATGAAGTTTTATATTTTTTTTGAACCTCATTAATCAGTGCACTTATTCCGTCAGAAGTTACCGGATCGAGTCCGGTTGTTGGTTCATCGTATAGCATAATCATCGGATCTACAACTATGGTACGCGCGAGGCTTGCCCGTTTCCGCATTCCGCCCGAAAGCTCGGAGGGCATTTTGTGCAACGTGTCGGCTAATCCTACATTCTCTAAAACTTCTTCAATTTTTTCATTCCTTTCCTTTTTGGTAAGATCTTTTTTAATTCTGCGTAAAGGAAATTCAAGATTTTGTTTAATGGTCATGGAGTCGTAGAGCGCACCGCTTTGGAAAAGGAACCCGATTTTTTCTCTCACCTTTGCTAATTCCTTGTTTTTTAATTCACTCACATTCTGGCCCAAAACTAAAATTGTTCCCTGGTCGGGGTTTAGCAAGCGAACAATACATTTAATAAGAACCGATTTTCCGGAGCCTGATTTTCCGAGTACAACCAGGTTTTCGCCATCGTAAAGTTTTAACGACAGGTTTTTTAACACCATCAAATCGTCAAAACCTTTACTGAGGTTAGTGATTTCAATAACCAGTTCAGGCATTTTTGTACTTTCCGGTATAACCGTTTCATTTTTAACCATTTCTTATTTTTTTACTATGTAAGCATATCGGTTATCTGAACAGCAATCAAATCGATAATTATCACGAGCAGAGAAGCAAGCACAACGGCAGAATTGGCTGCTTTGCCCACACTTTCTGTTCCGCGTCCTGTGGAATAACCTTTGTAACACCCCACGAAACCGATTACGGCGCCAAAAAAGAACGTTTTAATTACGGCGGGAAAAAAATCCATAAAATTAACTACCCTGAATGCCTGATTGAAAAACAACACAAAACTGACGCTTCCTTTGATGTTTACACCGGCCCAGCTTCCCAAAATTCCAAGTGCATCGGCATATAAAACCAAAATGGGAATCATTAGCGTGGCAGCCAAAACCCTTGTGACCACCAAAAAACGTATGGGACGGGTGGATGAAACTTCCATGGCATCAATTTGTTCCGACACCTTCATTGAGCCCAGCTCAGCCCCCATGCCCGAACCTATTTTCCCTGCACAGATTAATGCGGTAATAACCGGCCCTATTTCCCGAATGATTGATAAAGTTACCATTCCGGGAAGCATGGATACTGCACCGAAATCGGTCAATACCGGCCGTGTCTGTATGGTGAGAACCAACCCCATTATGAAGCCGGTTACCGAAATAAGCGGTAATGTTTTGTACCCGATTTGATAGCACTGACGCAGGAATTCCTTAAATTCAAAATTCAGTGAAAATGTTTCATTTACAGTTTGCCAAAGAAATAAAAAGAATTCGCCTATCCCTGAAAAGAAAACATTGGCTTCCTGGGTTTTTTCAACCGTTTTTTCACCAAGCTTAATAACTTGCTTTTTTACATCGGGAAGTTTTCTAACCGTTCTTATTACAGGATCAATAATTTTCACTATTTATTCATTTTATAAAGTTTTAATTTTAACCGAATTATCACTTTACAAAGGTTTATGGATTTAACCAATAATACATTACATAATTCCAAAGAATAGTTACATCATTCACACATTTGGGTGTCTTAACAATTACATTTGCGTATTTTTTTGTCAATTGTTATTTCGGGCTTGTCGGGATTAGGTTATTTATCCTGTTTTGATTTTTTCAATTCATTTAAAAGTTCACGCAAATTAACTGTGGCATAGGTGGATGAAAAGTCCGACATGGCGTATGGTATTACCAATTCTTCATTATTAATCATCGATCCGCAGGAATAAACCACATTAGGAACATATCCTTCCCGCTCTAGGGCATTGGGAACCAGCAGCGGAGATTTTAACCTCCCAATTTCTTTTTCCGGGTTATTGAGGTCGAACAACGAAGCACCCAGGGTGTATTCGCGCATGGGTCCAACTCCATGTGTTATTACCAGCCAGCCTTCCGGTGTTTCAAGAGGCGAACCTCCATTTCCAATTTGAATAAATTCCCAGGGAAATTTAGGCTGTTGCAACAGTTTAGCTTCGCGCCAGATGTTGATATTATCAGAATAAGAAATGTAATTATTGTACCCATCCAACCGGCACAGCATGGCATATTTCCCGTTCACTTTCCGGGGGAAAAGCGCCATGCCCTTGTTTTTGGCAATTTCGCCATGAAGCGGAAATATCTTAAAATGATAAAAATCACGGGTTTCAAGCATTTTTGGTAATATGGTGGTTCCATCATAAGCCGTGTAGGTGGCGTAATAAATGGTTTCACCATTCTCTTCCGTAAATTTCACGAAACGGGCATCTTCAATCCCGTTTTTCTCATTTATCGAAACCGGGAATATTACTCTTTCGGAAATATTGGAATCCAACGAGAATTCCAGTTCATAATGCAATGAAGCCACCCAGATGAGTTGATTAAACAGCATTTCTTTCTCCTCGGTAAGGTGCAACGATTTTCGAGCTTCCTTAATACAATCCCGAAGTTCGCCATAAGTAAATGTATCGTTTAACTTGTCGAGTACTAAACCGGACGGGATAATGGAATGAATGTCTTTCATCTCGTCTAACTTCTTTTTAAAAGACATTTTATCGTAAACGTACCGCCTGATACGCTCTGCTTCTGCCAACATTTTCCCAACCGGCTCAATAGAAAGATTGTTATTTTTATCAAGAATCCCGGTTCTGAAAACAATGGATGAAATATGTCCTTCCCCGGTGGCTCTGAAACTCAAAATAACACGTCTTTCATCTATACTGGTCTCTGATTGATCGGGGTGTTCAACAATTGACGGGTTAAAAAAAGCAGTCGATTCAATCGAGTACTCCATGGTAAAATAGGAACCGATCAAAATTTTTTGAGCATAGTCAAGCGAATCAGAATCAATATCCAACTGCTTTAACAAATGGGAGATTTTATTAAAATGTTTTTCGAAAATTTTGGAGATATTTCTGTGTCGCAAAGAAAAATCTCTCAGAACTGGGCTTAATGCCTGCGATGCCGATTGCTCAGTCATGTTTAACACAGAACGTATTGTATTTAGCGCTCTGTCGTCACCGGTATAAAGAAACCGGGCAATTATTCTGGACGCATCGGGTAGAAATGTAATATCTTTCCTATTTACTAAAACCTTCATTTAATATTTGGATTTAAACTCCCTANNTTTCTGAATTCTACCCTTCTGTTACGAGCCTTGTTTTCCGGATTGTTGTTTTCAGCAATGGGCTGGGAAGATCCATATCCTTTTGTGGTCAATCGGTCTGCATGAATGCCTGAGTTTACCATGACAGCCTTTACAGCATCGGCACGTTCCTGCGAAAGGACGTCATTCCGTTGGGCGGTTCCATCGCTGTCTGTATGTCCGCCAACTTCAAACTTTAAATCCTGATTTTCTTTCATCATTTTTACAAATTCGTTGATTGTACCCATGGATTCGGGTTTAAGGGTAGCTTTATTTACATCAAATTGAATTCCGTAAGCGATGAATTTTCCTTCTGTAATCACCTTGTTGTATGAATCAGAACCGCCGGCAGCTATACGAAAGTTTTTAAACATGACGGGATGTTCAGGACTGTTCACTTCTATATCCAACTGAGCAGGTGCTCCCGGTTCTATCTGGTTTGAAATGCCAATCCTGTGTTGATCTACATACAGTTTTCCAATATTTTTATTTACATAAACCGCTACGCGGCGCCAGTTATTTTGTGTGGTATTAACAGCCTCGGGTGCAAACCTCTTGCTACCGCCGCCAGACCAGTCGTCGTTTTTGAAAACGCCAAGTTCATAATGAGCATCGCCCGACAGGCCGGAAAGGCTTATTTTTATCGGAGCGGTTGCGCTGCCGTATGCCCCGACGGTTTCATCTTTTCCGCGAAAATAAAGGGTAATTTCAGAAGCGTCTGTCGAGCTGCCGACTCCACCGTTTGACAAGACATCAAACTCTAACGTAAACTGTTCGGGCAAGTATGCTTTTTCTTCCATAAGAGGATTAAAGTACACTTCGGAATAACCGGGTATAAACAAAACTTTTTCTCCGTTGTACGTTTGTATTTCAGCATTGCCCTCATCAATCAGCATTCTGTCGGGTATTTCAGCGTCGGTTTCACCGGCCATATCATAAAAATAAATGATCTTATCGCCGGCCACAAAATCGTAGTTTTTAAAGCTCTGCAGCGTGTTGGGAATATCGGTCTTTTGCGATACAACCATAGTGCCTTCTGTGTCTGTTTCACCCTTTTCATGCGCAAGATTCATATTATCTGCTTCTTCCTCTGCATCTTGCTGCTTTTTATCTTTCTTAACTGCTTCTTCAGTTTTGTCGAGTGCCCTGTCTGTTGCTTCTTCTGCTTTGTCAACTACTCTGTCATCGATCTTTTGTGTAACTCTTTCCTTGACCCGATTTAAGATTTGTCCTTGTGCAGGAACTTTAGCGATTGCAACCAAAAGGGCTGCAACTAAAATTGAATTTAAAAAAAATATTTTCATATCCTGGAGATTAAATGAATTATCAGGCAAACGTATGCGGTTGCCAAACGATTTCATTGGAAAAAAATCCCATTATTGATTTTCAGAAGTGTCTCCGGAGAATAATTTTACAGTTTTCAGATTGCGATTGAAAAAATATCCCGGCGTTTCGCCAATAATTGATTTAAAATCATTAATGAAATGAGCCTGGTCAAAATAGTTTCCTTCAAAGATTAGTCTCTGATAGTCAATGACTTTTTCATTTATTATTTTTCTCCACAGATAGTCTAACCGAACAATTCTTGCAAGCGTTTTTGGAGTTGTTCCGGCACGTTTTGTAAATTTCCGATGGAGTGAACTCTTACTTTCGTAGCACTCCTGCATAATAGTTTTTAGCGGCGTGAAAATGCTGTTTTTTATGATTTTATCACAATAGTAATCGATGGCATCCGGAATATAAGGTGAGGGTTGTATGGTGTTGATAAAATCGGAAAAGCAGTCGATTCGCTCGGCTGTAGTGTTCTGAGTTGACATTTTTTCCCATAAAGGAAGAAAAAGATTGTGGGGGAGTGTGATGCTGCGCTCATCGGTCAATGACATGTCGAGTCCCAGAATACGGGATATAACTGTTGATTTGCAGTGGATTGCAAATGTGTCAATATCTCCTTGAAATCTTAAAGGAATAGCTTGCGAAATTACAGGTGCTATAAAAAATGGCTTCAGCACAATTGGATTTTCATCCTGAATGATAGGTTGTTCTTTAAAATGAAAAATGATTGAAGTAACAGGACGCGGAAAAAACTTATCTTCAAAAGAAGAGTCGTTGAAGCGGTATGCCTCAAAACAATAAACCAGCCAGTTATTGCTGATGTCGCTTTCAAATGTTTCAACACTTCTCATCCCGGATTTGACTTTTTGTGATTGTGTACTTTGTTTACCCAATTTTACCGGGTTATATATCACGTAAACAGAGAACAACAATGAAGCTTTAAAAGTTTAAATTTCAAACTTAGGGGTCGTTGGGGAAAAACTTGAGGTTTACATAAAAAACTGAAACTTTATTTTGTCTGGCATAAAATGTATGCCTTTAAAATCAGTCACAGCCTTAATTTGGTGTATTTTTTCAGGAGGTACAATAAAGGCATCTCCTTGTTTCAGGATTTTTTCTTCATTGTTTATTGTTAATATACATTCTCCTTCATGTATGAAAAGTACAGACTCAACATTTGCGAGGTGTTTTGGCAGTAAATCTCCTGCGTTTGCCTGCATTTGCTTGGCTATTAGTTCCTTTCCGGAAGCAAGAGTCTTAACTTTCGGCTTTGTTACTTTATCCATAATTATAAAATTTACTCTCTCTTTTAATTCCAATTCCAGCCAGCGGGTTGGCATCTTGCACCGGTCAGGGCAAATAATCCAACACTTCAATTACAATTAACAAAATTATGCCCAATATGTTAATCGTCTTCTTCTCGTGCATATAGAAAATTCATAAAGTTTGATAAAAAAGAACCTGTCATACTGCTTCAGAATATCCGGCGATTGGCTCTTTAAATGGAATTCTTTGCAGAGTTCTATTGTGTTCTATTGTGTCTATTGTGGTTTGTCTTTTCTTGAACCACATAAGGCACAATAGAGCACATAAGTTTTCCTTATTATCTGTGTTTATCTGTGGTAAATTTCTCTTGAATCACTTAGTCACATAGGGTTTGCAATTTGAAAAATCAAGAAAACAGTGTTAATACAATCTTCCGGCATCCGCCGTAATCCCGGAATTCACAAAAATAGATGCCTTGCCATGTTCCCAGATTCAAGCGGTGGTTGGTGACGGGAATGGTTATTTCGGCACCAATGACCGATGATTTCAGGTGAGCCGGCATGTCGTCCGGGCCCTCGTAGGTATGCACATAAACCGGGTCATTTTCAGGAATCATCTTGTTGATGAATGATTCAAAATCGGTGCGCACCGACGGGTCGGCATTTTCGTTGATGGTTATTCCTGCCGATGTGTGCTTAACCAAAATGTGCACCAGCCCTTTTTCGGGCAATTCAGGCAATCGCTTTTCAATAATTGACGTAATGAGATGGTAGCCCCGCTTCATGGGGGGCAATGTGAATTCAACCTGTTGTATCATGTTATCCTCCAAATCGTTTTCCCCACCACTGCTGCAACCGCTCCAAAATTTTCATTTCTGCCGGATTCTTTTGAGGGTGGTAAATTCTTTCGTTTTTAATCTCTTTGGGAAGAAAATCCTGTTCTGCAAAACTTCCTTCGTAGGAGTGGGCGTATTTATAATTTTTTCCGTAGCCAATCTCTTTCATCAGCTTGGTTGGTGCATTTCGTATGTGCAGCGGAACAGAGAGATTTCCCGTTCTTCTAACCAGCGCCTGCGCTTCGTCAATTGCCAAATAGG
>MTKW01009054.1_pt1 | contig 20732 bp, 9 predicted proteins | sample 1042761 | NCBI WGS metagenome assembly MTKW01 (sample SAMN06205366, study PRJNA360243) | anaerobic digester metagenome | biome: Wastewater treatment plant; feature: Anaerobic digester sludge; material: sludge; isolation source: anaerobic digester fed with sludge from wastewater treatment plant ... | reverse complement strand
GAACATATAGTAATATAGTGTGGTATAGTGTACGATATTAAATGTAGATGGGGTGATCAAAGGTGATTAAATTTGATCGTATTTGTGGGGAATGGATTGTGTTTTTTTGATTTAAAACCAGGAAAATTGTTAATATTTAACCACCTTTTGAGGTGCAGGGAATTTCAAATTTTTAATGTAATTTTCTGATAGTTAATAATCTATATAAATATATTGTTGTTTTGTTGTTTTTTTTGATAAAATTTCAATGCGATTCTTATGGTTTTTATTAAGTTTTATTTATCTTTGCCTCAATTTGTTTGTAAATAACAAATATGTGTGATATATACCATGAGAAGAATAATCCCCTAATTGTACTATTATTATGCATCGTTTGAATAATGCCGTTGAAATTTTATTGTGTCTGTTTATAGCAGGCATGTTTGGTTTTTTGTCTTCATGTGTTGATGAAATTGATGAGGAGTTTAGGTTTACCAGTACCAGAAAAACCATGGGACAATACATTGAAGACGAACCCGATCTATCGGAATTTACTGCTATTCTTGAGAAGAGTAAAACACTCGGTCTACTAAAAGCATACGGTTTATACACCTGTTTTGCTCCAAGCAATTCAGCCATTGAAAAATATTATGAGGCTAAGGGCAAATCTTCTATAGATGATTTTACCGAGGAAGAGTTAAAACAAATTGCTTATGATCATTTGGTGTATGGGGACACCCTTACGTCCGGTGATTTTGGTATTGGACGATTGAATCAGATGACCATGAGCAGAGGCTTCTTGTCCATTTCTTATTCAGCCAACAATATTTTTGTCAACGGTAAATCCAGGTTGGTTGAAAAGGATATTTCCACTCACAACGGGATGCTTCATATTATTTCCGAGGTGATAGATCCTTCCCGCTACGGAGTGGTTGACCAGCTTTCCAAAGAGGAACGTTTTACATTGTTTTATGAAGCCTTGATATTGACCGGGCTGGCGGATTCTCTTTAGAGAGACGTCGACGAGTCTTATAATCCTAATTTATACTCACATTTCATAATTTATCCCAGGGAGACCAATCCCAGTTGGAGATACGATGAAGTTCCCGAACAGAGGCGATATGGTTATACCATATTGATGGAAAGTAATGAGACCATGGAAGCTAACGGGATTACAGACATAGAATCTCTCAAAACATACGCAGCCAGTGTGTATGATAATGTATATCCCGAAGATGCCGGTATTACAGATGTAACAGACAGGAGGAACAGTTTGAATCGGTTTGTCGCTTATCACCTGATAGATAAGGAATTGAGTTTGGAGGGATTCATTGATGCGTACGACAATGGTAATGTTGTTAAGACAGTCGATATGTATGAATATATCGAGACCATGTGCCCCAACACCTTGATAGAGGTGACCAAGTTGCGTAAAACCTTGGAGACCAATCTTTTGAATTATATACCTTCAACAGGACGCAGGGTTGAGATACTTAGTAATTTCGAGGAAAATGCGAACAAGGCTCAAAACGGAATATATCATGAGGTTGACAAAATGCTTGTTTATGATCAGGTTGTATTGGATGAACATTCCAGTAAACGTTTGCGTTTTGATATGGCCAGTTTATTCCCGGAGTTTACCAACAATAATATTCGGGGACAAAAACATACACTTCCTTGTAAACACGTTTGGTTTCCACATAATTATATAGAACGGGTTAAAGCGACTCCCCAAACTACTTTGGGATATGTAGAATCTAATGAGAGGTTGATGAACTATCAGGGTGATGAGTTGTTTATGGATGTTAAGCCCGGTAATTTATATGAATTTACTATCACTACTTTACCCGTTCCTGCCGGAACTTACGAAGTTCGTTTTGGTTATTTGACCAATTATGGCAGAGGTGTTTGTCAGTTTTATTTTGATGGTGTTCCCACCGGTGTTCCTGTTAACTTGAACAACGATGGGGCTCATGAAGCCATTGGGTGGGTGAGACCCGGGTCGGATCTAAGTGATCTTGATGGTTTTGAAAATGACAAAATGATGCGTAATCTGGGTTACATGAAAGGGCCTGCATGCCTTCAAGCACCTGATCCTGTGTGGACAGGGGGAGCTGCCGATGGCAGGCGAGTATGTCGTCATCTCAGAAAAATAATCGGTATTTATACTTTCGACAAAGCCGGTCATCATACCCTGTCGGTTAAAGGACTGAGCGGGGGGCAGTTTATGATAGATTATATGGAGTTTGTGCCGATCAGTGCCCTTGAGAATGAAGATATCTATTGATTTAAAAATATATATGCACACTTATAAATGCACGTGTAAAAATTAATTTACTACTTATGAGTTACCAACGAAACAGATTTTATTTCAATCTTCACGCATTATTCATTTTAATTGTTGTGGGATTAACAATTAGTTCTTGCGAAAAAGACTATTACTACGATACCAGAGAACCGGATTTCTTGAATGGTAGTATATATGAATACCTGGAAAAAAGTGGTGATTTTAAATACTACGTTCGTCTTATCAATGATTTAGGCTATAAAGAAGTTCTTGCTCTGACAGGTAGTAAAACCTTATTTGTCAGCAAAGATGAAGCTTTCGACAGATTCTTTCAAGACAATGAGTGGGGAGTTTCAAGTTATGAAGAGTTGTCAGTCAATCAAAAGAAGATGTTGTTTTATTTCTCTATGATCAACAATGCATACACCCTGGAGAAATTGTCGAACTATTACGACGGACAATTCAACGAGGGATTGGCACTCAGGAGGCTGACTGCATTGTCGGCTATAGACCGACTTTCTTTTGACACTGAATTGCCTGCGGGACCCTATTGGGATCCGTACAGGGAAAACGGACTTTATATTTTGAAGGATAATACTGATATTCCGTTTATCTTTTTCTCACAGCAGTTCATTGACAGGACAGGCATGACGGATGATGACTTTACCTTTTTGAGTGGTGGTAAAATTCGTGTAAAGGATGACTTTTATGTTTTTGATAATAAGGTTATAGAAAAGGACATCGTATGTAAAAATGGTTTTATCCAGATAATGGAAGATGTGTTGATACCGCCCGATAATATGGCTGAGTACATCACCGGTAATGAAAAGATGTCTATATTTGCCGCCTTGCTTAACCGTTTTTCGGCTCCATTTTATGATCATCAAAATACGCTGTTGTATCGTGAATTAAATCCTGAATTTACCGATTCAATTTTTAACAAACGTTATTTCGCCGTCAATGGTGGAGTGTCTATGGATCCCGACGGAAAACCGGTTCCGCTTCTTGCTTTTAATCCAGGCTGGAATGCATATGTTACCACGTCCTCCATTTATTCCGATATGGCTGCGATGTTTGTTCCTACTGATGAAGCGATGACCTATTTTTTCAATAATGAACCTATTGGTATGTTGTTGAAAGAACGCTATGAAACCTGGGAAAATTTACCCAATGAGGTGGTAGTCTCTTTTTTGAAAAGGCATATGCGGCCTTCTTTAATTGAATCATTCCCGCATAATTTTGACAAGATGGTGGATGATCAAAACTATCCGATGCAAGTTGTTGAAGCAGACATTGTAAAGGAAGAAAATTATACAGCGATTAACGGGCAGGTTTATGTGACTAACAAGGTTTTTACCCCTGTAGATTTTATCTCCGTATATGGACCTGTGTTGCTTAGCGAAGATTCCAGGGTGATGAACTGGGCAATTCGAAGAACGGAAACTGCAACGGACGGGTCACAGTTTGCGTTTTATCAACTCTATTTGAACTCTTTAGTGGTTAACTATAGCTTATTTATTCCTTCAGATGGATTTTTCAATTCTTATGTAGATCCGGTGGCATTTGGGCAAGATGGTATTCAGGGAGCTATGAAGTATTGGTATAATGAAGAAACGAAAGCGGTAAATGCTACAATTTATGAATATTCTAAAGCTACCCATGAAATAGGTGATTCCATCGCTGCAATCACTGATGCCGGTTTTATACAAAATCGTTTGTGGAAATTATTAGACAGTCATATCGTAGTGGGCGATATTGAAAAAGATGGATATTACATTACCAAAGCCAACGACTTCATCAAAGTGAGTGAGCAAGGAAAGGTTGTTCAAGGGGGTTATGACGGTAAAACGGGTGACAAGGTTAATATACTCAGAACTTTTGATCAGGCGAACGGTAAAACCTACCTGGTAGACGCACCTATTCAATCTTCTTTGCAGACGGTTTACGATGTGTTGTCTGATGTTCAAAAAGACAAGTTTTCCATGTTTTTTGATTTGTTGAATGAAGCTCCGCGTGACTTTGAGCCTGAGATTCTTTCAATCTTTACTCCAAGAGGTATCAATTATTGTGTGAGTTTTTTCAATTCATTTAATTATACCATTTATGTTCCTTCCAATGACGCAATTCAGAGTGCCATTAATAGTGGGAAAATCAAGACATGGGCCACTATCAACGCTTTGCCGCTTGATGATCGTAAAAAAGAAACAGCCGAGTTGATACGCTTTTTGCGTTATCATTTCCAGGACCGGGCTGTTTTTATTGGACAGGACAGAGACGACAATATTTATGATTCCAGTGCACGAAAAACGGCGGATGACACATTCCCTTCCAAATACGGCACCGGTGTGAATAAATACTATAAATTGGGACTGGAAGATGTGGATGGAACTATTGAACTTACAACAGAGTCAGAGGGTAAAGCTCGTGTGATCAAGGAGGACGGATACTACAATCTGGTCGCAAAAGATTATGTTTTCAATACCAATAAAGATATATCGACGAGCTTTAAAAATGTAGATGGTACCGGGGCAGCTTCTGCTAAAGCATTTGTGACATCCAGGGTTGTCACCACCTCATCTGCTGTTATACATTTAATCGATAATGTATTGAGTTATAAATAAGTGTGATATTAACGAATATCTGCCTACAAAATATTAAAAATAGCTGTTACTAAAAGAAAATAACATATGAGATATTTTTCAGTATTAACCATAGTCCTTTGTGCCATAATTCTTTCTCCGTATTATGGGTATTCTCAAGCAAGCAGAGAAGCTGTTATTATTCAGGGTACCGTGACTTCTAAAGCCGATGGGGAGCCTTTGATCGGTGTAAGTGTTGCAGAATTAGATGCATCTAATCGTGTTGTAGCCGGTACTGTAACCAATTTCAACGGACAGTATCTGTTGCGTGTTTCTAATGCCAATGGTCGTCTTATGTTTTCATATATGGGGTTCCAAAGAGTAGTGCTCAATGCCGGAAACAGAACAAGGATTGATCTTCAAATGGTTGAAGAATCAACTTCGATAGCTGAAGTTACGGTTACCGGTACCAGAAAGACAACCAGTCAGGGAGGTTTTTCCATACCCGAACGGGAAGTGAGTACCGCCATGCAGTCAATTAGTACCAAAGAGTTCGAGGGATTGCAGGTCACTTCTATTGATGATGCTCTGCAAGGACATATTGCCGGGTTGGATATTGTAGCTAACTCCTCCGACCCCGGAGCGCCAACCTCCATGCGTATTCGTGGGGTTAACACCATTAACAGTAATGCAGAGCCCTTGATTGTGCTTAACGGGGTACCTTATTCGTTGGATGTGGATCCTAATTTTGACTACGCCAACTCGAATACGGAGCAATATGCTAATATGTTAAGTATCAACCCGGATGATATTGAGCAGATTGAAGTATTAAAAGATGCGGCTGCATCAGCCGTATGGGGAACCAAAGGTGCCAATGGTGTAATTATGATCACTACCAAAAAAGGGGTAGCCGGACCAACCCGGGTCACCTATTCTTATCGATTTACCCGAACCAAGCAACCCCAGGGCAAAAAGATACTTACCGGAGACGACTACACCATGTTTATCAAGGAGGCCTATCTGAACCCTCGTCAGGATGATGAAGCCAATGATTTGCCCGAATACAATTATGACAGAAACTTTCCGGATTTCGAAAATTATAACAATAACACCGATTGGATCAAAGAAGTATCTCAGATAGGATATATCCACAACCATAACCTCACGGTTTACGGTGGTGGCGATCGTGCTAAATACAGATTGTCGGGAGAGTACCTTACACAACGTGGGACCATTATTGGACAAAACTTAGAACGCTACTCCTCCCGATTGGCTTTGGAGTACAATGTGTCGGATCGCATTCAGTTTGTTTCAGAAACAGCTTTCACCTTCACAAATAACCGTAGAAGTTACGATAATTATTTAGGGATTGCTTACAATAAAATGCCGAATGTGAGTGTCTATATGCAAGATAGGGATGGGAATGATACAGAGGAGTTTTTTAATATACCCAGAACTTCTCAACTCAACGACAGTCAGAAAAACTTGAGGAACCCGATAGCATTGTCAGAATTAGCGACCAATCGTTCAAGGTCTACACGTATCCTTCCACAGGTTGGAATACGTTACCACCTGTTGGATCCCGTAGTTCATTTGTTGAGGCTGAATATTGATGCTACTTTTGATGTAAACAATGATAAATCCAATGTTTTCTTACCCGCTAACGCCACGAATTTAAGGTGGATGGATAGAGTTAATGAGGCATCGGATGCTTCCTCACAGAATTTGGGTGTTTTCTCGGACGCTAACTTGCTATTTGTTCCAAATTTTGAAAACAAAGATCACTCTTTGTCGCTTTACGCTTCTATGCAAATTTCAACCGGTAACAGTTCAAGCCAGCAAATTGTCACTTCAGGCTTACCGGCGTATGATCTGATTGATGCATCTAATCTTGGATACATCGAGTCAGCACGCAACGGCAGATCTTCCTACAGGGGACTTGGATTTATGACAAGATGGCATTATGCGTACAAAGGGCGCTATATCACTTCGGGTACATTGCGTCAGGATGGAAGTACAAGATTTGGAAAAGGTAACCGTTGGGCAACTTCCCCGGGCCTTTCGTTAAAGTGGATCATGTCTGATGAACCATTTTTAGATAGTGCCGATTGGTTGAGCATGTTGGCATTTCGCGGATCATGGGGTATCAGTGGTAATCAACCCGGGTCTGATTATCTGCACTATAGCCGATACGGAATATATGGAAGTTACATGAATCTTCCTGCTGTTAAACCTAATTCATTGCGATTAGATGCACTTAAATGGGAAACAGCAACTGCCTACAACCTGGGGGCTGAGTTTGCTGTGATAGATTACAAGTACAGCGCTGATTTCAACTATTACAAGACTCGGATCGATGACATGTTGTTTTCAGGCTTTGCATTATCAAGTAGTTCGGGATTCCCCTCTTTGCCCTATGTCAACGCCGGAATCATGGAGAATGAAGGATGGGAACTTTATCTTAACTTCAATAGATTCGTGGAGGTAAAGGATTTTTCAATGGACTTTAAAATAAATTTTGCGAATAACAGGAATACCATCATTGAAATAGATCCTACAATATTAAAAAGCTGGAATGCCGAGTTTAATTATACAAACGGAACTTATTTAACACGTATTCAAGAGCGTAATTCGTTCGGATCAATCTACGGTTTCAGGTACAAAGGAACCTATAAATACGACAAGTTTGAAAATGCCATCGAAAAAGAAGGAAGCATCTTAGGAGCGGACGGTGTTCCTTTGGCACCATTTGCTTTGGACGCGGAGGGAAATGTGATTTATGACCACAATGGGAAACCAAAACCCATGTATTTTTCATACAATCATTTGCCGACACGTTACCAGTTCCGCGGGGGTGATGCTATTTACGAAGACATAAATAATGATGGTACCATTGATGAACTTGATATAGTATATTTGGGGAACTCCAATCCTAAAATACACGGTGGATTTGGTCTGGACTTCAGATACAAGAGATTTATGCTACGTAATTTCTTTAATTTCAGATATGGAAATAAAGTTGTTAACAGCGCCAGAATGCATGCTGAAAACATGTACACTGACAATAATCAGAGTATAGCTGTAAACTGGAGGTGGAGACACGAAGGAGATGTGACTGATATGCCCAGAGCACTTTATCAATATGGATATAACTGGTTGGGTAGTGACAGATATGTTGAAGATGGGTCGTTCTTGCGCTTTAAGTATATGCAACTTAATTATGATTTCCCAAAGTCAATGTTGCAACCTTATCATCTGGAAAGATTATCATTCTATATGACCATTAATAACCTTTTCCTTCTGACGAAGTACTCCGGTGTTGACCCGGAGGTAGGTTATGGTGGCTTGGGCGGAGGAGGAATTAGTTACGACAATAACAGAACTCCACGAACGAGAGACTTTGTATTTGGGGTGACAATAGGGTTCTAGACAATTAAAGCGTACGAACTACATACGAACTGAAAAATAATTCAATAACATATGAAAGTATTTAGAATAGTATTATTTGTTATAGTGGTGTCAGTTTTGACAACCGGATGTGATAGTTGGTTGGAACTGAAACCCGAAAATGAAATAGTGTTGGAAGACTTTTGGAAATCCAAAGCTGATGTAGAGTCTGTTTTGGCCGGATGCTATAAAAGTTTGAGTGAGAGGCCTGTTATCGAGAGGATGATTGTTTGGGGTGAGCTTCGCTCCGACAATATGGTTGAGGGCAGGACTATCCCGGCAGGTTCCGGCTTGTATGACATGCGCAGGATATTGGATGGTAACCTCACCAGACATAACAGCTATGCCAATTGGGGACCACTCTACACCACCATCAACTATTGTAATACACTGCTGTCTTATGCACCTGAAGTAAGAGAAGTGGATGCCAACTTTTCTCAAAGGGACTTAAATTTGGTCATAGGAGAAGCTACAACTTTGCGTGCATTGGCTTATTTCTATTTGGTCAGAGCGTTCAGAGATATTCCGTTAATTCTTGATCCCAGTATCAATGATACGCAAGACTATGACAGACCCCAAGATGACGAGGAAACTGTTTTGAACTTTATTATTGACGATTTGAATGATATTCTTAACAAAGGATGGGTGAGAGACAGTTATGGGGACAGAGCCAGTGATAAAGGACGCATAACGCGAAGCGCAGTGAACGCGTTGTTGGCCGATGTTTACCTGTGGAAAGAAGATTATGAAAATTGTATCAAAGCTTGTGACAGAGTTTTGGCGGATAATAACCTGAGACTCGTTACGGATATTGAGCAGTTTTATGCCCAGGTGTTTTACAGAGGAAATTCGACAGAGTCTATTTTTGAAATACAATTCAATGAAAGAGATGTAAGAAACACGGCCATTGTCGATTTGTATTCCAGTCTGGACAACAGTAGAGGTTATTTGGCATTCCCTACATCCCTGGGATGTGACTATGCTACGAACTATAGTACTCAATACAGTCCTTTTAATGCCAGAGTACCCGGTTCAGTTGAGTTAGAGGCAACCTCTGATGTTCGCTCATGGTCATTCATACGTTATGAAGGTGGAGATGCTTTTTCAATTTTCAAATATGGAGGTGCCAATGTGTATCAGAGAGATTTGATCTCAGCCAAAACTTATTCATATCGTAATACCACTGCCAATTGGATAGTTTACAGATTAGCTGATGTTATGCTGATGAAGGCCGAGGCAATGGTTCAGGCTGATAAAGATTGGGATGAAGCTTTCAAATTAGTTAATGACATATATTTACGTGCGAGTGAAACAAAAGAGCCGCTTGTAGCTGATAATTACTCTAATAAAGTTGACAGGGAAGAATTGGTGTTAAGAGAACGTCAAAGAGAATTGATGTTTGAAGGAAAACGTTGGTTTGATTTGGTGCGCCTGGCCAGAAGAGGAGGTTCCGTGGATAGGCTGAACAGATATGTGACTCTTAAACGCTCGGATTCTCCGGCACCTTTGGGGGCTTTGGTAATGGATGCACTTTACATGCCTATTGCGAAAAGCGAATTGGATGCCAATGAAAATTTCAAACAAAACCCCTATTATGACACTTTGAGAGATAAATAAATCTATGATTACCGTAAGATCAATTTATAACTAAATAGTTCTGAACCCCATGACAATAACAAACAAAATTTTGAAAATTAAATTATATGCTCTTGTCGGCATAGCTATGCTGTTTTCTTTCCAGGCTTGTAAGGATGCTTTCAACGAACACTACAGTCTGGATACAGAGATGAGAAGCGACCTCAACTTGATCGAATACATGCAGTCAAGAAGCGATTTGGGTAAATTTGTAGAATTACTTGAATTTACCGGATATAAGGATACTTTAACGCACTCACAGGCATATACTGTTTTTGCGCTTACTAATGATGCGTTGAGTGATATAGAAATAAATGAGTCTGTTGCAGATAGTTTGCGATTGCTTGTTGCTAATCATATCACCGGAGGTACACACGTATTTCCGGCCATCATTAAAGCATTTAACGGTAAGTATATTGAACAACAAAAGGAACAGGGTGCATTCTATTATGGAAATCAAAAGATTGTTGAGCCTAATTTGCTGACTAAAAACGGAGTAGTTCATGTTTTGAATACTCGTGTACCTTACGTCATGAATATATGGGAGTTTATCCAAAATCAGCCGTCTTTAGATTCATTGCGTAATTATTTAAACTCAATTTCTAAATTGGAGTTCTCTCCGGCGCTCAGTTATGATGAGAATAGTGTGTTCATTGATTCTGTGTTTGTAGAAAGTAATAGGTTCTTAAATGAGCTAGGTGCGATTAACAATGAGCTGTTCTTGTCATCAGTTATTTTACCTTCAAACGCCGCATGGAATGAGTTATATGGCAAAATTTTCCCGTATTATCGTTCTCTTGATAAATTGGACGAGGATTCGACTCTGATAACCGGTGAGGAGCAACAGGCATCATTAACCAAGTGGTCAATGGTTAAAGATTGTGTTTTTGGCGGTTTGTTAGAAGACCCTGCTACCAAAGACTCCCTCCGTTCAACTTCCGGAAGTGTCTTTAAAAATCCGGCTTACCTATTCACATCGTCTGAGAAATATACGTTGAGTAATGGTCATGCTTACGTGACTAATCAGATGAAGAATAAATTGACTGATTCATGGCTCAAACCCATCATAGTTGAAGCAGAAAGTGATATTTATCAGAAAGTTACTGTGGCTAACTGTAAGTTGGTAACATATTCCACATTCGGATCACAGTTTACAGCTTCCAGGAATTATTTTGTTCGTTATGAACAATTACCCGGTAACGACTTCTCGAAAGTATCTGTTCGCTTTCCGATACCCAATACATTGGCCAATGTTAAATACAACATATACTGTGTATTTATTCCGTCAAATGCTATCAATCCGGACGATACACGACCTTATCGCGCAAACTTTTACTTATCATATGTAGATGAAGAAGGGAATATAATAACGGATAAAGCATTGCCGGTAGAAAGTAATGATACAAATCCGGATGAAATAACTAAGTTGTTGATAGCGGAAAATTATCAATTCCCATATTGCAATCTGATTTCAGGACCGGCTTCTGAGGTAGGTAAAGATATTAACGTGTACTTAAAAGTCGAAAATGCTGCCAGAACAAGAGATGAAAGAAACGGTACGTATAGTCGTAGCATTGCGATTGACTATATCATCTTAGAACCCGTAATGGATTGAAATTGGTAGAATTAATTATAAATACTACAAATTAATATAAAATGAAAAGAGACCTCATTATATTTATAAAGCTCATGCAAAAGATGTTATTTCTATTGGGACTGTTTTTAATTGTGCTTCCTGTTCAGGTCAGGGCTGAGGAGGCGCCGAAAGTCGAAATTAAAGGAATAGTCAGAGATGCCCGCACCAAAGCTCCTGTTAATGCTGCCCAAGTTATCTTGACTAACAAAGCTTCCGTCATTACCGGTGAAGATGGAACATTTACTGTTGACATAGGAGGTACAGATGGTGTTTTGCATGTTGAGGCTTTTGAATATGAAAGACAGGAAATTGCAGTTTTTTCAGCGGATCAATTCGTTGAGGTTAATCTTTATCCCAAGGGATTCTATAACTATTTCAAGCCGATCAGGTTGCCACATGCTACCGTAGATAATTCGGCGTTAACCATTTCTGCAAAAAGCACTGAAAACTTTAGTCAAAATACTGATGTTACAGCGGATACAAAAATTCAAACTTCCTTTGGGTCTGATTTGCGCTCTGTGAGCAGGTCCGGTCTTATCGGAAGTGGTAATAATCTATTCATACGAGGTATTAATTCTCTGTATATGAGTACCCAACCTCTTGTAGTAGTGGATGGTGTTATCTGGAACAGCTACCAGGATTTGGAATCTATTCATGCCGGTTTGTTTATCAATCCCCTGGACGACATAGATGTTAATGATATTGAAGATATTACCATTATGAAAGATGGTACGTCTATCTATGGTGCAAAGGGAGCAAATGGTGTTGTGTTGATAACGACCAAACGCTCAAAATCCATGGTGACCAAAATTGGATTAAACGTTTTTTATGGAATTTTAGATCGTCCGGCGCAAATTCCTTTGTTGTCTTCGGAAGAATATAGGATTTATGCGAGTGATATGTTGACTTCTTATAAGGTTGCGACCGGGGAAGATGTTAGTGCCGACTTTTTGGCTAATCCCAACAATCCGATTTATAATGCTTATTTCAACAACACCAATTGGTCTGACTTAGTGTATCAAACCGGAAATGTTGGTAATTATGTTGTGAATGTTGACGGTGGTGACGACAGAGCAATGTACTATTTTTCCATTGGTCTTACCAATTCAGACGGAGCTGTGAAAACAACAGACTACCAGCGTTTGAATGCACGCTTCAATGTAGATGCTAACTTTACTAAATTCTTAAAAACCAAAGCTGAGGTTTCATTTACGAATAATATTAGAACTCTTCTTGACGATGGAGTGGATAGATTTTCGTCTCCAACCTGGCAGGCACAGATTAAGTCTCCTTTCCTTTCGCCTTATCTCTTTAGCTCCACCGGAGTTGAGACCAAGCAATTGGCCTATGCCGATGAATTTGGTATTGCGAATCCTGTCGGAGTAGTTAATTATTCACAGAATAAACAGAAGAAGCAGCATTTTAATATTGGTATCACGCCGGAGCTGACGATATTACCGGTTTTAAAATTCACAACTCAGTTTAATTATAGTTTGCAGAAGATAGACGAAGCTTATTTTCTTCCTATGAACTATACACCTGAGAGAATAATGCCGCTTCAGGGTATTTCCAAAAACAATCTGAAGAGTCAGGTTGCAAACAATAATTCTATATACAGTGACAGCAGGTTGATCTACAATCAATCTTTTAATAATCACAATCTTAATGCTGTTGCCGGATTTAGATATAGCTACAATAGCTATGAAGTTGACTTTATCGATGAACACAACTCCGGTTCAAACTCGAATACGATGATCACGGGGGCATATGAATTCCTCACAGTTGACGGCTTTGATGTTGAATCAAAATATATTTCAAATTATCTGGGTGTAGATTATGATTTCCAGAAAAAGTACTTGGTTTCTGCAGCTTTTGCGATGGATGCATCTTCTCGTTTTGGCAAACAAGCACGGTCCGGCATCTCATTGTTTGGAGCATCCTGGGGTCTTTTCCCATCTATCAACGGTGCCTGGGTCTTCAGTTCAGAAGAGTTTATGCGTCCGGTTTCTATGATTAATTATGGTAAACTTCGTTTAGGCTACGGTATAACCGGTAATGATGCTATCCCCGACTACGAGGCACAAACCTATTTGACATCTACGCGTTTTACCAACCGGGCTAATGGTTTGAGATTGGCTCACTTTGAAAATGAGGAGATCCAGTGGGAGCAAACCAGGAGAGCCAATGCAGGCCTGGATCTTGAAATGTTCAGAAATATAGTGAACATCTCTTTGGATGTTTATACGGGAACTACTGATAATCTGCTCACTTTGATAAAATATCCTGAAGTGTTGGGAAGTGGTTACTATTGGTATAACAATGGTTCCATGATTAACCAAGGATTTGAAGCCTCGCTTAATCTGAAAATGTTGAATCTGAAAAACTTTATTTGGAATCTTGGACTTAGTGCAGGACATTACAATAATAAGATCACTTCTTTGCAAAATCCCGAGGGATATTTTGTGACCCCTGTGTTTGGTTCGGAAGTAATCACACAAAAGGGTCAACCTCTTGGTTTGTTCTACGGATATAAGTCGAAAGGGGTAATTAGTACACAAGACGAAGCAGATGCATTGGGTTTGAAGCAGATTGCCAAATCCGGTGGATATGATTATTTCATGGCAGGAGATGTACAGTTTGATGATGTTAACAAAGACGGTATTATAGATGAAAGAGACAAACAGGTTATTGGAAACCCACATCCGAAACTTTATGGAGCAATTAATAGCAATATGAAATTACATCGTTTCGATTTAAGTTTGCTCTTCACCTATTCTTACGGTAATGATGTGTATAACTACCACCGTCGCATGTTGGAAACCGGAAGTGATTTTAGTAATCAGTCTAAAGCCAGACTAAACAGGTGGACAGCGGATGGACAGCAAACTTCTCAACCTCAAGCCATTTATGGAGATCCTATGGGCAACGGAAGATTTTCTGACAGATGGATTGAAGATGGTTCTTATCTGAAGCTGAAGAATGTCAAGTTGTCGTATGTGTTTGCATATAAAAATGATTATATCAGAGGAATTAATATTTGGGCTTCTGTGAATGATGTTTATACCCTGACTAATTATCTGGGTAGGGATCCGGAATTCAGTATCAGTAGTTCACCATTTTATCAGGGTATTGATGCCGGTTTTATGCCTAATATGAGAGCTTATTATCTTGGTTTACGTATAGACTTTTAATGCTATTAAAATGCNNCCATTTGAGAAAATTCTCAAACACAAGGAAATGATTAATGGCGTGTTCCATGTGACCTTAGTATAAAAAATAAAAAATAAACACATGAAAAGAGTAATTAATAAAATACTTTTATGGAGTTTTTCCCTGGTTGTTTTAGTTGGATGTGAAAACATGCTCCAGGTAGACTCAGATCAAATGGTTAGGGTTGATCAGCACGATATGAGTTCTGACAGTTTGTATTCCCTGTTTGGGATTTTAGCCGAACTTCAGAAGATTGCCGACAGCTATGTTATCATGGGGGAGTTGCGTGGTGACTTGTTGGAGATTGATGAAAATGCAGATATGTATTTGAAAGAAATCTATAATTTTGACAATTATTCCGTTGATAATCCATATGTCGGAAAGAGAAGTGATTATTACACCATCATCAATAATTGTAATTATATGATTAACAATATTGATACTGCGAAGGTAATAAAAGCTGAAAAACCCTTTTTAAAAGCAGGTGCAGCAGCAACAGCCATAAAAGCATGGGCTTATATGCAATTGGTGTTGAATTATGGTGATGCCATTTATTTTGATAAACCCGTTTTGAGCATCAAAGAGTCTGAAAATATACCTGCACCCATTCAAATGGGAGAATTATTTCCAATATTAATCAATGAATTACTTCCGTATAAGGATGTAGAACCTTACAGAGTTGGAACGTTTGGTGGTTTTCAGAGATCAGAACTGCTATTTTTCTCAGTGCCGGTTATCTTGGGTGATTTGTATCTGTGGCTTGGAGAAAATGAAAATGCTGCTAATGTCTATAGAGACCTGATTTATAGAAATAGTTATACAATTACTGATACTTATGTTAATCGTCGGGAAGTAGTTGGTACAGGTGAAACTATGGAATTTACAGACCATATAACTTCGAATTGGCAAATGATATTCATGAGTAAAGCTTCTCCTGAATTTATTACCACTTTAGCAGTTTCTAACGAATATGAATACTTAAGTCGTTTGGATAGCTTATTTGTAAATTATCAGCTGGGCACTGATGAAGGATACTTAGTTACATCAGCGAGCATAAATACACCTTTGAGACCAACACAGGTGGCTATCAACTATTTCGACAGCACTTTGTATTTCCACAATTATACAGACAACAAAGGTACTACTTACTTGACTGAGTACGGAGACCTCCGGGCCAATGGTACTTTTGGTAATGTTATGATGTCATCGTCTTTCAGTAGTGATTTAGACTTGGATGACTATATTTATGTTTCCAAATATATCACCATAAATCGGGGAGGAAATATTGATTTTGGATACTCTAATATACAAGAGCAAGCCAGAGAGGCTAATGTTATTGTACCTTATCGTATTCCTACTATATATTTGAGATATGCCGAGGCAGTTAACCGACTAGGGAAACCCAATTTAGCCATGGCTGTTCTAAAACATGGCTTGAAAAATCAAACCTTGATAAACAGACAAATTTTGAAGGAATCAGATGTTCCTGATCCATTGCCTAATTACATGGATTTCAAGGATGTACGCTTTAATGAAAATGTGGGAATTCATACTCGTGGTGCCGGTTATACTGAAAGAGATACCACCTTCTATGTTATAAAAATAGATAAGCCCGAGCCTACACTAATGGATTCAATTTTATTTGTTGAAGATTTAATCCAAAAAGAAGCTGTATTGGAATTATCCTATGAAGGCAATAGATACCATGACTTGATGCGGTTTGCCATGTTTAGGGATGACAACAGCTACCTGGCTGATAAAGTGGCGGCCAAATTCACCGACTCTGCGCTTAGGGAAAGTGTTAGAACGAAACTAAACGACAGAAGTAATTGGTACGTAAAATTTGCGGATTAAAATTGTCACATTGACCATCGACTTGTTTAGCGTATATTAAAAACGGTAGATGAAATTTTTCATCTACCGTTTTTGTGATAATCGTATTTTGTTCGATTTTACCTTTACACTCACTCAATTTTCTTTGCTGAAGATGCATTGACAAACAATACGCTGCCCAATGCATCATATCCTTCAAACACCTCTCGGCCATGCAGCCTTACGTCTTCTGCAGTAAAACCAATGATGGTCATGCCGGCTTCCGATGAATAATCGGCTATGGTTTTCTTATAAGAAGTATCGTCTTCACGTACTACAATTTCAATATTATGCTGAAAAATCGGCATTCTTCCACTCATAATCAATTCATCGAACCATACTTTCACAGCTTCTGTTTCATCTTCGCGGCAAAAATAATGAATCTTGATTGAACTCTTTTTCCAATCGGGATGCCCCAGAATGATAAAACTCATCAATATCATTAAATTGGCATTTAATTCATCGAAGGTCTTTATCCATACATGTATGCCGTTTTTATAGAAGATGGGTTTACGAGAAACAGCCAAAATACAAATGTCGAAATCACCGGCATTGACTACGCGATAATTGTCAATAATAACTTCTAAATCATCCGGATCTTCTTTATCGTAATCAAAAATCAACATATTGTTTTCCATGCCCGCAATACCCGGAATTTGAATGGCTTGCACAATGGCGGATGTGTTGGATGGTGATACGATGGTATTGACATAAACGCTGTGGTCAATCTCAATATTATTCAAAATCTTCATCAATTCTGCCTGAGCTTGTTCGTTGGTTTCTCTTGAGTAATAATCTCGGATGAAATGCAGATAAGTCCCAAATCCAAATTTATAAGATAACCAATTCAACAAACGAAAGGCATTGTCATATTTAAAAGAATTCTTTGAGATACAAATGGCGCTGGGTCGCCATTCCTTATCGGTATTGGAAATTTTCTTTCTTTGAATATAGACCTGTAACCACCTGTTTAACTGAAAAATTGAATTTGCAAAGATGGACTCCAAACCTTTGCGTTTTTTATGCAGGTTATCAATGTAGATATAAATAAATACCAACACGCCCAACGCCAATATCGTATAGATTACGCTGATTTGAAACATAATCCACATAGATGCCACAAAGCCAATCAACGAGAAAAACCATTTCGATTTAAAGGAAGGACGGTATGAAGGCGATGACCCAAAGTGGTTTAAGAACGAAATCAAACAGATGGAGCCGTAAGTGACCATGAAAAACATAGAAATGATTTGCGCTACCATATTCACATCCCCAATCAGCACAAAGAAAAATGCAATCGCACAGGTAATGAGGGTTGCGTTTACAGGTTCACCATCACCTTCCCTATTTTTAGTCAGCCAAGTATTAATCTTTTTAGAAGGAAAAGACTTGTCGGTTGCCAAAGCCTGTAAGGTACGTGGTGCAACCATGACCGCCCCCAAAGCTGAAGATATGGTAGCTGCGGCTAATCCCAAGGGCACAACAATGAACCCAAACACGGCAATGTCTGACATAATCATCTGCTTATTAGCTAAGTCGCTGGGGCTTGCAGAGACTGCTAATTTGTATGCCACTAAAAAATAAATAATCATTCCAATTACAGTTGCTGCGATGGTCCCTAATGGAATGGACTTTCCCGGATTTTTTAAATCGCCGGATAGACCCACTCCTGCTGTCATGCCTGTGAATGCAGGGAACACAATAGCAAAGACTACAAAAAATTGATCCATATTGCGAAACCGGGCATTGGCTAAATTAAAGGACGAGCCGGCTGAGAAATCAGTAGTTCCAAAGAAAAACATCAGTAAAGAAATGGCAAGCATCCCCACGATGACATACAAAATTTTTACTCCCAAATTGGCTCCTTTTTTAAAAATTACATAAGCTAAAAGAAGCATCACAGGCACACTGATAACCTGCCGCGGCAGTATGAAATCAAACTTATCCCTCAGGAAATCAAATAAAAAAGAGAAAGATTCTGTAAAGGCGATAACATAAAATGCCACGCTCACCGCCTGAGAGAGATATAAAACGATGCCGATGGTTGCTCCGATATTCAGTCCAAAAGAGCGAGACACAATATAATACTCACCTCCGCCTTCAACCCGTTTGTTGGTCGCTATTTCAGAGATTGCTAATGCAGTAGGAATCGTAACGGTATGACCCAACAGAATGATTAAAATCACGCCCCAAAAGCCAACCGTACCCACAGCATACCCAAATCGTAAGAATAAAATTGCACCTAAGATGGTGGAAATAGCCGTAAAAAAGACAGGTGCAGTACCAAATTTTCTATGTTGTTCCATCGATTTGTTGTTAATCAGTTTTATTGGCAGATGCTACATCATGAACATCTACAAAATATGCAAATATAAAAAATATGCGTCAGTTATTCAATCTATATTAGAGAAATATTTCCACCTTTGTGCTTTGTTTACGTAGAATACGTTATTTTTTCAATCATGCATTTAAAGGTAAAAACTGCATACCTCACTATTATCCTTACATTAATTTTTCATCAAATTACGGATTTATATGGTAGAATGTAGCCTTAAAAGGGATAGTCAGATGAAAGTGCTGGTAAAAGATGTCTAATTTCTATACTATAAATCGGATTTCTTGAAGCCACAATTATTACACACACCTGCAAGATATTTTTTTGAAATTATTATCCCTGATTTCAAAATTACAAAAGCAATTCCCATAAGAAATAGAGCTAATAAACTATTACCAACCGGAATGCTTTCGATGGGATCTTCAACGGGATTAGCGCCGGGATGTGTGATGTCACCTTCGATGTAATCGCTAAAGGGAGCCGGTGGAGCTGCTGATCTGAGGCTTTGGCCGGAGGAAAGATGGCCGGAGCTTGACAGGTTTAGACCTTGCGCCAAGGTGCCGGCACCTGTTCCGGATGACGAGCTTTTCCCTGAACCCGAACCAAATCCGTAGGGTATCGGCATGGTTATTCCTCCGCCACTTGAGGCAGTGACAGGATCCGTTGTGATGCCTTTTGGGGTATAAGCTGAAGGTAAATGTGAGACGGGGGATGATACACTCCGACTTGGTTTGAAACTTGGAAGTTGATGATTTTGATTGGTGTAATCCGTGAGCGGATTGTCCACCAAGCTTTGAGTTACGATTGGATTTTTCTGAGTTGCAATGTTAGACGAATGAAAATTTTGATTGTAAGGATTCTTCATCGGATTCACATACACCGCATATTCTTGAGAGAGCATATCATCAGAATAAGTCGCTTTGATCAGGTGAACGCCTAAAACAATCAAAGCTACGAAAAATAATATGTAAAGAAATTCTCTCATGAACTCACTACTTTCTTATTAAAAGCTTACCGCTTTCAACTATATCGCCAACAACTGCCCTTACCAACACAATACCCACATAATCATCAAGGTCAAAAGAAGTGTATTTCCCTGCCTGTAAACCTTGCCGGTGCAGCAATCTTCCGGAAATATCATACACTGCACAGTATCCGTTCTCTTCCGTCAAATTCTGAATGACTACGTGATATTGCTCCGTACTGTAGATATTAATCGATTGATCGGGGATCAAATCTAACTCATCTTTGATGCTGATGCTGAATCTGTTATTTGATTTACCGGCATATCCCTTTGTAAACGAATAATAGGTTGTGTCTGACTCAATCTCTATCACTTGATGTTCGAAAAGGTCGATTAAATAAAGAGAAGGATATAATTCACCCATATCTTTATTGATTATTTTTAGGGTGTATGTCTCGTCATTCCCTTCTTTAAAATGCAAATTGATGCGCTCAAAATCATTGGTCGTATTGACTTGTAAATCACCTGCTGGTTCATTGGCATAAATCGCAGCAGATGGACTGTTTCCGTTAAGCAATTTATAGCCATCCCAACCATTATCAAAAAATTTAGAGGCAGTGGCTTTATGCAACAACCAAACCCTATCCATGGTGTTATCTCCCTGCAATTCGACTAACAGATGGGGAACATGCGCTTGACTTTTAACCCTTTGAGCACTTACATTTTTGGTGTGTGCAACATAGGGGATGGTCACGCTTCCGCTATTGGCAGTAGCCCTTATCACCTGT
>MTKW01008271.1_pt1 | contig 20736 bp, 15 predicted proteins | sample 1042761 | NCBI WGS metagenome assembly MTKW01 (sample SAMN06205366, study PRJNA360243) | anaerobic digester metagenome | biome: Wastewater treatment plant; feature: Anaerobic digester sludge; material: sludge; isolation source: anaerobic digester fed with sludge from wastewater treatment plant ... | reverse complement strand
AAGAAATCACTTAGCGGTCGAAATTCGCCGTCCTGGCTCAGTTCTCCCTGCCCGGCACGTCCTGTGCCGGGCTAAGTGATCTCTAACGGTATATCATTAAGACATTTTTGCTAAGCTTGTCAAAGCTACTCCAGTTCTTGTTATTCTTTCGTCTTGGTAATAGGAAAACAAGACCTGGCGTAGCGGTTCCNNCCTGAGGATGTTACCATACTGTTACTACTATATATTATTCTTAGCATTAACCGCATTAACCATAAATTATTATAGGAGGTAAATCTATGGCTAATTGGAAGGAAGAATATAAGAGGAAATTGATTAGTTTGGATCAAGCCCTGGATATGATAAAAGACGGAGATCAGATTATTACTGGCCTGGGAGGAGGAGAAGCCCGTTATTTTTTACGGAATCTTCATAAAGTTGCCGGTAAGGTTAAAGATGTGACAGTTACCACTTGTTTACCAGTGGAGAACTATGAATTTTTTATGAATCCCCAATATAGTGATTCATTCTATACGGAAAGCTGGTTCTTAAATAGCGGACAAAGAAAGATGAATTCCCAAGGAGCAGTAAGTTTTGTTCCTAATCATCTTCATTTAGCAATTAGAAAAAGACTCCATTACCGGAAATGTAATATCTTTTTTGGTACTGCTACCCCTCCGGATAAACACGGTTATATGTCCTTATCTCTGAGTGTTACTTACGAGCCTGAGTGTCTGGAGAATGCAGACCTGGTCATTATCGAGGTAAACGATCAGCTTCCCAGAACTTTTGGTGATACTATATTCCATGTTAGTCAGGCCGATTATTTCGTTGAGCATTCTGAGGCTCCCCCGGTAGTACCTAATCCAGAATCCACTGAAGAAGACAAAATTATCGGCAAATACATTGCAGATTTAGTAGAGGATGGGGCTACTATCCAGTTGGGGATAGGTGGTATTCCTAACGCCGTTGGTAAAGAGTTGTTTTCGAAAAAGGATTTAGGAGTTCATACAGAAATGTTTGTCGATGGGATGATCGACTTAATTGAAGCTGGAGCTATTAATAACAGAAAGAAAACTCTGATCCCTAATAAGATTGTATCTACCTTTGCTTTGGGGGGAGCTCATCTATATAATTATTTAGACGATAACCCTGGTGTTGAATTCCGCAGAGGTTCTTGGACTAATGATCCTTATGTAATTGGTAAGAATTATAAAATGACTTCGATTAACACTACTATGGAGATAGATCTGACAGGGCAATGTGCTTCTGAGGCTATCGGACCTAGACAGTACACCGGCACTGGTGGTCAAAACGATACAGCCACTGGAGCTCAGAAGTCGCTGGGGGGGAAATCCATCATTGCCCTGCATTCTACTACTCAGGTTAAGGATCCTGTAACAGGTCAGAGGAATACTATCTCTAAAATAACTCCTATGTTGCCCCACGGCTCAATAGTCTCTTTATCCCGTAATGATGTGGATTATGTCGTTACTGAATATGGTGCTGTATGCTTACGGGGTACAAGTATCAGAGATCGCGTTAAGCTGCTTATCTCTATAGCTCATCCTGATTTTAGACCTTGGCTCCAGGATGAGGCCAAACGCTTAAAATTAATCTAGAATTACGATGATTTAATCTACAACCCTAGGCTTTGAAGTGCACCCAAATGTTAGACATAAAATCTAGCATTTGGAGGTGCACTTCATTTTAGCTTAGGTTTTTTTTTTACATTTTGTTGAAAGAAGGAAAAACAAACATAAAAGGATAATAAGATACATTACAGGTTTATTTTAGGTTTTTATGTTTGGCTCAAGGTTTTATTTTAGAGGGGGAAAATATTACATGAGACAAAGGGTGTATTTGGCGTCTAAATTTATTGTTCCTAGCTTGGCTAAAGATGTAATTTTGGTCAAGAGTTTCATGGAAAAGATCAAAGATTGTGGGCGATTCCCCTTGACTTTGATTAAGGCAGGCCCTGGTTATGGAAAAAGCACTTCAATAGGCTTTTATTTTAAGAATTTCGGCAAGAGATACTATTGGTTTAATCTTTCCGGGGATAACAATGAGTTATTTAATTTTATCTTTGATCTGATTCATAGTGTGAGGATTAGTAATCCTAATTTTGGTCAGGATATCCTTAAGGTTTTAGATGAAACGGAAAGCTTACGTGACAACTGGGAACATATTATTAATATGTTCATTAATGGTTTGTGGGAGTTATATGGGGAAGATGAGGAAGAAATTTACTTGATCATTGAAGATCTCCATCGTGTACAAGATCAGACAGAAATTTTGGAGGTCATAATTTATCTTGTGAATAACCTAACTCCTGGAATTCATTTAGTCATTACCACCCGAACCTTGCCAACTAAACTTCCTTGGCAGCAATGGAAATTAAAGGGCAAGGTCCAAACCATATCCGAGGAGGATCTAGCCTTCGGTGAGGAGGATGTTAGACGCTTTTTTGCTATTAGGCGTGGGACTAGGCTGGATCCTGAGGTAGTTGAATTAATCCTAGATAAAACAGAGGGTTGGGCTATCGCTTTAGAAATGCTCAATGAGTCCTTTTGTCTAGAAAAAATAGAGGATTTGGACGAAGAAATACGAGAAAACTCTCAAGAACTCTTTTCCTATCTGGCAGTTGACGTTTTAGATAAGCAAGAAAATGAACTGCGGGACTTCTTATTAAAGTCTTCGATCTTGGCTTATCTCAACGAAAGCGTCTGCTCCCATTTGATTGGTAAAGACGGTCCGGATTTAATGCGGCAGGTGATTATAAAAGAACTGTTTATATATGAATATGGCCAGAACAACTACCGTTTCCATTCCTTATTTAAAGATTTTCTCCAACATACAGCCAAACAAGAGAATTATCCTCTTAAAGAATTGCACCAACGTGCTGCCCAATATTTTTTGGACGGTGGCTATATGGAAGAGGCTATTGCTCATCTGATTAAAGCTGAGGACTATAGCCAAGCAATTGAGTTAATCAACAAGATCTCACCGGATTTTATTGCCAGGACTCGTTTTAATACTCTGTTGTTCTGGCTCTGCCGGCTCCCTGAGGATTGTTACATTCAACACCCAGAGCTCTATGTAATTTTGGGTGATATTAGGCGCTTAACCAGTGAATTTCATGCTGCTTTTGGTCTATATGAGAAAGCAGAAAAACTAAGTCCTGATAATAATTTTAGAAGTGAAGTACTGCAAAGGAAGGCCTTAGTTTATCTGGATACGGTACAACCAAGTAGAGCAGAGCCTTTGTTACAAGAGGCTTTAGACTTAAAAGACAGCAGTGACGAACGGGAGCTGTCCGGGCTCTTTGCCTTAATTGCTGAAAACAAACTAAATAGCGGGAAAATATCAGAAGTGCTGGAGATTCAAGAAAGGGCAATTGAACTCGGTCTTAAGTTGCCAAGAAACATTAAAGCCCGCTTATTGTTACGGACAGGGAGATTAGCGGAAACCCTCGAATTACTGCAAGAATATGATTCTGCTGATGAGCATGACAGGTATTCTTCTAGGGGTCAACGGGAAACCAAATTAATTCTCTCCTTAGTTCATGCTCTGATAGGCAAAGGTTGTATTTCCGTCTATGCCTTGGCTCGGGAAGGAATTGAAAAGAGCCAGACATTAGGGTCACCCTTTACAGAAAGTGTGGCTGCGGCCAGGATGGGTCATTCTTATCTCTTAAGAAATAAATATGACGAGGCTATTAAATGGTATTTGCGAGCTATCCAGCTTTCTGATCAGGTATTGGTGCCAAGGGGCAAAGGGGAACCTCTCTGGGGACTATGCCTGGCTTACGGTATGCGGGGGCAATGGGAGATGGCTTTCCGCTATGGTGAGGAAGGGCGTAAGATTTGTCTGGAGGCTAATGATTTTTGGTTGGCGGCTATGAACATTATCGCTATGGGCATAGGTTGTTTTTATAGCGGTAGCTATAAGGAAGCCCATCAGTACTTAAATGAGGGCAGTACCATAGCTGAACAATGTAAGGATCCTTTTCTCAGCACGGTAGGTTTGTTGTGGAATTGCTTGGTTTTCTGGCGGGAGAGCTCGAAAAAGCTGGGCACTGCAGTGGAAGAATTGCTACTCAAGCTAAAAGAGAACGGCTATGAATTCCTGCTAACCAAAAGAACTCTTTGGGGTCCAGATGACCCTGGTTTAATTCAAGGGATGCTCCGCACCTATGAGGCTAATAAAGATGTTGCTGATGAAATTCTCTTAGAACTGGAAAAATATTTGAAGGGGACAAAACCTGACTATCATCCTGGTTATACCTTATTTATCAACACTTTAGGCCAGTTTAAGGTCCGGCGGGGTGGGGAAGAAATCGAGGAACAGGAATGGTCTAGAGATAAAGCCAGAAGGCTCTTGCAAATACTGGTGGGACATCGTGGTCAGTATGTTCGTTCGGAGCTTTTAGTTGAATGGCTATGGCCAGATAAGACCTTAGAGCAAGGAAAACAGAACTTGAAAGTCATAGTCAATGCCTTAAATCGTATTTTGGAACCGGAACGTAAAGGGCATAGTCCCTTTTTCCTGGAACGAAACAACCAGGGATATGGACTGGTGGATACAGATAAGTTTAAGGTTGATGCTGATCTGTTCTTAGAACGTATTAAATTAGGGATAGAATATTATGAACAAAAAAAATTTACTCTGGCTGAAGAAGTTTTGGAAGAAGCCCTCTACGATTATAAAGGTGATTATTTGCCGGATATGGTTTATGAGGAATGGGCCATTATTGATCAGGAAGCTCTGCGTAAAGCCTATATTGAGGCAGCTGAAAAATTGGCTCAGATCTATTTCCAGAACAAAGAGTGGACTAAATGTCTCAATATGTGTGAAGATATTTTAGAAAAAGATTGTTGTTATGAAAATGCCTACCAGTTGATGATTCTTTGTTATTGTCAGATGAAGGAGAAAATTCTGGCTGTGCAAACCTTCCAGCGTTATAAGGATAACTTAGCTAAACATCTTGCTATTAAGCCTTCGCATAAATTGACTTCATTATTAAAAGAAGGAATAGCCACAATTTAATTACTTGATAAAAGAAAATTTTTTAAAAAAGCTCTAAAAAACCAGTCTTTATAAGGGACAGAAATGTTCCCTTATATTTTTTTGCCAGAGTGTCAGAGAGTAACCCTAGTGTAACCACGATGTAACCCTTCTATTAGATGATATAAGCGAAGCGATGATATGCATATCAATTATATAAAGGAGGTCTTTATTTATGGCTACGTGGCAAGAAGAGTACAAAAAAAAGGTGATCAGCGTCGACGAGGCCCTGGCTAAAGTAAAGGATAACGATCATATTATTACTGGCCTAGGCTGTGGTGAATCCCGGGTGTTTTTTAGGAATCTGCATAAGATTGCAGATAAAGTAAGGAATGTGACAGTTACAAACTGTCTGCCTGTAGAAAACTATGAATTTTTTATGAACCCTGAATATAACAAAAATATTCTTTCTAACACTTGGTTCTACAGTGCTGGACAACGTAAGATACATCCTACAGGTCGTGTTCATTTTGTACCGCAACATTTGCATCTGGCTCTTTCTAAGAGAATGGCTCATGTCCATTGTAATATCTTTGTTGGCGTTGCAACTCCTCCGGACAAACACGGAAATATGTCTTTATCGTTGAGTGTTACCTATGAAAAAGAGCTGCTCAGACAGGCAGACCTAGTAATCCTCGAGGTTAACGATCAATATCCGCGGACTTTTGGTGATACATTTATTACTGTCAAAGATGTAGATTACATTATTGAGGCTAGTGAACAACCAGCCCAAGTTCCTAGTGCAATTCCAGATGAAAAAGATAAAGCCATCGGTAAGTACATCGCAGAATTAATCGAAGATGGCTCTACTATCCAGCTTGGTATAGGCGGAATGCCTAGTGCCTTAGCTAAAGAGCTAGTCAACAAAAAGGATCTTGGTGTGCATACGGAGATGTTTGTTGACGGGATGATCGATCTAATTGAGGCCGGCGCACTTACCGGCAGGAAGAAGACTCTCTATCCCGATAAAATCGTTTGTACTTTTGCTATGGGTACCCAACGTGTCTATGATTTCTTAGACGATAACCCAATGGTATTGTTCAAGAACGGTTCCTGGACCAATGACCCTTATGTAGTTGGGCAGAATTACAAGCAAGTATCTATTAACGCAACCATAGAAGTAGATTTAGGCGGACAATGCTGTTCTGAATCTATCGGTCACAGACAATTTAGCGGTACTGGCGGTTCAAGTGATACAGCAGTAGGTGCCCAGATTAGTAAAGGCGGAAAATCCTTTATGTGCTTGCACTCCACTGCTATGGTTAAAAACCCAGAAACAGGCGAAAGAGAAATGAAATCTAAGATTGTGCCACTATTGACCCCAGGTTCAGTTGTATCCCTATCCAGAAATGATGTAGATTTTGTCGTAACAGAATATGGTGTAGCAGCTTTAAGGGGGACCAGTGTAAAAGAACGGGTGGATCGCTTGATTGCTATTGCTCATCCTGATTTCCGTGATTGGTTGCGTGAAGAAAGCGAAAGGTTACAACTCTGGTAAAAAAAGCATTTGCAGAGGCAATTGCTACAAAAATATAAGGAGGGGATTAAGAAATGAGTATGGATAATACGGTTAATGGTTTTAAAATGGGTATTGTGGATTTTGAGATTTACCTTCCTGAGCAATACATTACAGCAGAAGAGTTAGCCCCCAAAGTAAATATCCCGGCTGAGATTCTTAAGACAAAGTTTGGTTTCGACCGTAAGACCTTAGGGGGACCTGATGACCATTCTATAACTATGGCTACTAAGGCTGCTAAAAGGTTAATCGAGAGAAACAACATTGATCTTAATGAAATCGATTTGATTTTATATACCGGTGAGGAAATTAAGGAGTATTTCTGCTACACAGGTGCTCTCAAGGTCCAAAAGGATTTAGGCATCAGTAACGAGAAATGCTGGGGCTTTGACGTTATGTATCGTTGCGCCGCTACAGGTTTAGGCTTGAAAGTGGCCAAAGAAATGATGATGTGTAACGATGATATTAATACAATTCTATATGTTGGCGGTAATGAAAACGGCAACCTGATCCAGTATGACGATCCTAATTCAGCGTTTATGTTTGATATGTGCCCTAGCGGTCATGCTGCCATTCTAAAGAAAGGCTATGACAAGAACCTGGTCTTAGGATCCGGTATTCATGTAGAGCCGAGTATGGTAGACGATGTTGTCTGTACCTATTGGGGAACTAAGAATAAGATTCCTAGAGAAGTATACGAAGCTGACAAATATGCTTATGTGTATGTTACTGATCCGGAAGGAATGAAACAAAGACTTGCTGCAGCTGGTCTTAAACCTTGGACCAATGCAGTAGATAAGGCATTAAAGAATAGTGGATTAACTCGTGCAGACCTTGGTTTCTTCGCCAATGTTCACATTAAGCCAAGTGCTCACAAGGCAATTATGCGAGAACTAGGCATGCCTGAAGGTTCAGATGAATACTTGCAACAGTATGGTCATACCGGCCACACTGACCAGTGGTTGTCCCTTAAACTTGGTCTTGAAAGCGGTAAAGTTAAACCTGGTACCATCGTTTGTTTCTTAGGTGCCGGTACAGGTTATGCTTTCACTTCTTCAATAATCCGTTGGGGCTAGTTAGTAGCCGGTCCAACGATACTTGCTCCTATTGGGAGCAGTAAGTTGGCGGTGAACTAGGAAGCTCACCGAAGAACGCCGCTATATTTTTACTTAGATAATAGTGAAAGTGTAGCGGCGTTATTATAAACAAAAATATTAACATAAAAAGCAAAAGTATGGAGGTGGAGGATCATGAAAGTAATTGGTATTAGTAGTTCCTATCGTAAAAATAGTAACTCCGAATGGTATCTCAATTATACGTTGGAGAAGCTAGCCGAAGAAGGTTTCGAGACAGAGTTATTGAGTTTAAGGGGTAAGACAGTACTTCCTTGTCGTGGCTGTTATGGTTGTGTAGAAGCCGGAGGATGTACAATTCAAGGTGATGACTTCCATGAGTTTGCCGACAAGATGTGGGAGGCAGACGGAATTTTGTTGGGCTCACCCGTTTATTACGGATCTGTTGCCCCTCAGTTAATGTGTCTCTTGGATCGGGTTGGTTTTTCCGGCCGCTGGGCTAATAAGTTCCTTTCCGGAAAAGTCGGGGCACCTATTACTGTTGCTCGTAGAGCCGGTCATAACAGTGCTTTTGAACAACTACTCTTATGGTTCTTCATCAATGATATGATTGTACCTGGCTCCACTTACTGGAACGTCTGTGTAGCAGGCTCACGGGGTGCAAGAGATGCAGAAAATGATACTGAAGGACTTGAGATTCTTTCGCACTTTGCTCACAATATGGCTGTAACTCTGAAAGCTCTAGATAAATATGAAGAAAAGCTAAGCAAAAATTAAGTCTGATACCCTTCATTAGTCCGTATTAGCCGGTAAGTTATTAGAGTATCTTTTCCTTGCATTTAATGGTTAAATAGGACATACTGGTATTAGAGATCAGACAAACAAAATAAATAATTCAGGTGCTGCTTGTAGATAGGTCTAGATGCATTTAGCTCCTTAATGTATTTAGAACTTGATACAAGCACTGAAAAGGGAAGTCGGGTAAAAGCCCGCGCGGTCACGCCGCTGTGAAAGTGGAGTTCTTCAAGTATAAATTTGCTGATACCACTGGGAAACCGGGAAGGTTTTGAAGAATGATGAAGCTTGAGCCAGAAGACCTGCCTGGATTAATCACCGTGAACTCTACGAAGGATGGAGGGTGACTTAGATGCTTAGCTTTCTATTGGCTTGGTATACTTAGCCTCTTGAATTTGTATTCAAGAGGCTTTTTCAATACCGGCTCCTTATGTTGGCGAGGAGAGTAGTTACGGACTATTGGAGGGTAGATTCAAAATGAAAAGGATAATTTCTAAGCTAGTGTTATTTGTCTTTATCATAAGCCTAGTTACATCTTGTGGCGCGGAGCCTAAGAGCTTAGAGAACCAGCAAGGGCAAATCAGTAATAATGACGGCTATCCATATAAAATTGTTGATTCTCTAGGAAGGGAGATTGAGATTAGTGCTGAACCACAGAGAGTTATTTCTCTTGTACCCAATATTACTGAGATAATCTTTTCTCTGGGGAGAGGAGACCGCTTGGTAGGGCGTACGGAGTACTGCGATTACCCGGAGCAGGTCTCTGGGGTGACTTCCGTAGGAGATCTTTTTAAGCCTAATTTTGAAGAAATCTTAGCCTTGCAACCAGATCTTTTAATTGCCTCGACTAATCTAAGTCCCGATTCTTTGGCTAAGCTAGAAGAATTACAGATTAGGACCTTAATTATCGCTGAGGAAAATAGCTTCGACGGAGTATATGAAGCCATCGAGCAGATTGCGAAAATCCTCCGAGTCGAAGAAGAAGGGGAGACAATTATTAGTGAAATGAAGGCTAAGATTAAGTCAGTGACCGAAAGGGTTAGCGGTAAGGAAAAACCTTCAGTCTATTATATGGTTGGTTACGGTAAAACCGGCGATTACACAGCCGGTAGGGATACTTTTATTGGTCAGTTAATTGAAATGGCCGGGGGACAAAATGCCGCTTCTGATACGGAGCAATGGCAATATAGCTTGGAAAAATTGCTGGAGAAAGATCCTGATCTGATTATCTGCCCCTTAGGTGCCGGTTATAAAGAGGAATTACCCCAGGCCAATGGTTATAAAGAATTAACTGCCGTCCGGGAGGGACGGGTTTATGAGATCAACGCTGACCTGATTGAGCGCCATGGTCCAAGACTGGCAGAGGGATTACAAGAGCTAGCTGAGATCATACACCCTGCTAGTTTAAGAAGGTAAATAGGATGTCATACATAGCAAAGCGCAGGAGACTAAAGTATATCATGATTTTGTTGGTCTTGGTTTTAATGCTGGTTTGCTTAGGGGCTAGCACTGTAGGAACTGCTCATATTAGCTTAGGACAAGCCATAAGGATTGTGGTTGGCAAGATCCCCAAGCTGTCTTCCCTAGTTGATACTGGACTGATCCCTTCTAACCATATAGCGATAATTTGGCAAGTTAGGATGCCACGGATTATGCTCTCGGCTATGATAGGGGCTTGCTTAGCTGCGGTTGGTGCTTGCTTCCAAGGTTTATTCTGTAATCCCTTGGCGGACCCATATATTTTAGGCATCTCCAATGGTGCAGGTTTGGGAGCTACGGTGGCAATCGTTATGGGTCTAGGAGGATTGGCTTACGGAGTAGGCTATGTATCCCTCTTGGCTTTTTTAGGAGCTTTGATCACAGCAATAGTAGTTTATCTAATAGCCAATGTGGGAGGCAGGCTACCTGCAGTTAATCTAATTCTTTCCGGGGTGGCTGTTGGTTTTTTTGCCTCTTCCTTCGTAACCGTCTTAATGGCTTTAAATCGAGAGAATACGGAACGGATTATCATGTGGCTGATGGGCAGTGTTAATGCTGCCAACTGGCAGCAGGTAGCGATTCTCTTCCCGGTTACGGTTGTGGGTTGCCTGATTTTATGCCTTTTTGCCCGGGAGCTTAATGCAATTGGGGCAGGAGAGGAGACGGCTAAAAGTCTAGGGGTTAAAGTAGAAACAGTAAAAAAGCTCTTGCTAGGCGTTTCTTCTTTACTGGTGGCAGTATGTGTGTCTGTTAGTGGCATTATTGGCTTTGTGGGCTTGGTGATACCCCATGTGGCTAGGTTAATTGTTGGTCCGGATCAACGGGCTTTATTACCTTTTTCCACTGTTATCGGGGCTTTATTTTTAGTGCTTTGCGATACTATAGCCAGGAGTGTTATTCCACCGGCGGAATTACCCCTTGGGGCTGTAACAGCCCTATGTGGTGCCCCCTATTTCTGTTATTTGCTGATTAAGGCCAAAAAGAAGGTGAGGCTATGAGGACGAATGCAGCAATTGTAGTAGAGGATTTATGGGTTAAGCTGGGGGACAAAGAGATTATCTCTGGCCTTAATTTGCATCTCGCTCGGGGGAATTTTTTTGCTATTATTGGACCAAACGGAGCAGGGAAAACTACTCTCTTAAGAGCTATGGCAGGGGACTTGATGCCGACCCAAGGTTCGGTCTATCTAAATGGAGTATCTCTGAGGGCATTAAAGAGCAAGGAAAAAGCCCAAAGAATTGCTTATGTGGCTCAAAATGGATCTGATGACCTGGAGTTTAATGTCTTGGATTATGTGCTATTGGGCCGTTATCCTTACCTAACCTTGCTGCAAAATGAGACGACGGAGGATCTGGCTTATGCCCGGGAGGCTATGGAACTGACTAATACCTGGTCCTTACGGGAAAAGAATATTAACCAAATCAGCGGCGGTGAGCGGCAACGAGTAATTCTCGCCAGAGCCATTAGCCAGAATACCCCTATCATCTTGTTAGATGAACCTATCTCCCAGCTTGATCTCTATCATCAACTAGAACTAATGGATACCTTGCAGGAAATGGTGGCACAAGGTGGGAAGACAGTAGTAGCTGTATTGCATGATCTCAATATGGCCGCCCAATACTGTGATTACCTAGTATTACTTAATGAAGGAAGGATTATGGGAGAGGGTAGCCCGGAGGAGGTAATCCGTCCTGAAATAATCGCTGACTTATACAAATTGCAGCTCAAGATAACCCAAAATCCTGAAACGGGAAGGCCATATATTATTCCCACCAGAGGAAATAATTCCAAAAGCTCTGGTTAATGTGATAATATTTAAGAGGTCACTCTAGGGGGACTAGGGGAGGAGAATAGAATGTCGATTATCAAATGTCATCAAGTCAGTTTTGTCAGTGAAGGCAAAACAATTCTGCGCAATATTTCCGTAGATATCGCTCCGGGAGATTTTATTTCTCTGATGGGACCTTCAGGCAGCGGAAAAAGCACCTTCCTAAAGCTTTGTGGACACTTAGTCAGTCCTACGGAAGGTGAGATCTTTTTTGATGGTAAAAATATGCTAGATTATAATCCTTTGGAACTTCGACGCAGGGTTAGTTATTGTTTTCAGACTCCTTATCTCTTTGGGAAAACTGTAGCTGATAACCTGCGTTTTCCTTATACAATTAGAAATAAGCCTTTGGATATGAATAGAATAGAAGAATTATTGCCTAAATTTAATCTCTCGACGGAAATTTTGCAGCAGGATGTACAAAATCTCTCTGGTGGCGAAAAACAAAGAATATCCCTGATCAGAAATCTGCTTTTTACCCCGGAGGTTTTACTTCTTGATGAAGTGACATCAGCTCTCGATAAGGACAACACAATGTTAGTTGAGCAGGCTGTGGCTGAATTAAATCAAGAAGGAGTAACTGTGTTATGGATAACACACAACCCGGAACAAAATAAATCCCGAGCCAAGCGCACTTTTACTATTGTTGAGGGAGTTTTAACGGAAGGGGAGGGATATTAGATGAATGGCGGAACAGAACTGAATGTAATTTCCTTAGTGTTGGCATCATCCTTGGTTATGGTCTCTTTGCTTATTTCGGCAACGCAAAAATTAGGTCTAGGCAAAGAAACTTTTATCAGCGTGATTAGGGCTGTGGTGCAACTGATTATAGTAGGGTATTTGTTAGAGTATATCTTCGGCCTAGAAAACCCTCTATTTACAACGGGTTTGCTGTTAGTGATGATTTTCAACGCTGCCTATAATGCGGCTAAAAGAGGCGGTTGCCTGAAGAACAGAGGAGGATGTCTGAAAAACGGTTTGCTTGTCTCTTTTATAGCCATAGGGACAGGTGCAATTCTTACCCTAACTGTGTTAGTAACTTCTAAAGCAATTAAGTATGAACCGAATCAGGTTATTCCAGTAGGTGGCATGATTATTAGTAATGCCATGGTGGCTCTAGGGCTTTGCTATAGACAGCTGACCGCAAATTTCAACATCAGACGGGAAGAGGTTGAAACCAAACTCTCCCTAGGAGCAGATATTTTACCCTCTTCTTTGAGTATCATTCGGGATGCTATTCGAACGGGTATGGTTCCTACTATTGATTCAGCTAAGACCTTGGGTATTGTGTCCTTACCGGGAATGATGACCGGCCTTATCTTAGGTGGTGTATCCCCCCTTATTGCAATCCGTTTTCAGATTATGGTTACCTTTATGATGCTCTCTACTACCTCCATATCTTCTGTTATTGCTTGTTATTTATATTATCGGAATTTCTTTAATGACAGAAAGCAGTTGGTTGTCTGATATTATTCTGGTTTATTGTGTAACCTTTTCCCTTTTGATATAATGCAAAGTGTTAAAAAGGAAGGATGGTGGAAAATGAAATTAACGACAGGGGATTTGGAAAAGCTGGCTACTCTAAGTCGATTGGAATTATCAGCTGAGGAAAAAGAAAAGTATAGTGCAGATCTGAATGATGTCCTGACTCACATAGAGGCGTGGAATAATTTAGATACAAGTTCAGTCGAACCTACGACCCATGTCCTTTCATTAAATAATGTGTTCCGGGAAGATGAGCTTGGACCCTCCCTTGACAGAGAGGCAGTGTTCAGCAATGCGCCTGCCGAGGAAGATGGTTATTTTAAGGTACCCAGGATTCTGTAAAGCAGGTAAAGGAGGATTTTAATGTCTTTTGCAAATATGACTGCTCAGCAGTTAGCAGACTTATTAGAGAAAAAAGAGATAAGCAGCGAAGAATTAACGGCTGATTATCTTCAGAGAATAGAGGATCTTGACGGCTCACTAAATGCGTTTATAACAGTGACTGGTGAGTTGGCTTTAGAGCAGGCCCGAGACATCGATCAGAGAAGAGCCGCCGGAGAAAAGCTGGCCCCCTTGGCCGGAATTCCGATGGCTGTTAAGGATAATATTATTACAAAAAATATTAAGACAAGCTGTGCATCCAAAATGCTGGCTAATTACATACCACCCTATAATGCTGAGGTTATGGACAGACTGGCGGAAACAGGCTCCGTACTATTAGGCAAATGTAATCTGGACGAGTTTGCCATGGGCTCATCCACAGAGACATCGGCTTTTGCTCCCACCCGTAATCCCTTTAATCTAGAGACTGTCCCCGGAGGTTCAAGTGGCGGTTCAGCCGCTGCTGTAGCAGCTGCGGAAGCTGTTTATGCTTTGGGCACTGATACTGGTGGTTCAGTACGGCAACCGGCTTCATTCTGTGGTGTAGTGGGAATGAAACCAAGCTATGGTTTGATCTCCCGTTATGGAGTAGTAGATTATGCTCCTTCCTTATCTCAGGTAGGAACCTTGACTAGAGATGTTACGGATTGTGCTTTAGTGTTGAATAGCTTGTGTGGCCATGACCCCAAGGATTCTACTTCTATGCCTCAGGCGGTGTCGGATTATACAGCCTACCTTAAGGACAGCATTAAAGGCATGAAGATTGGACTGCCAAAGGAATATTTTGTGGAGGGCCTTGATCCGCAGATCAAAGATTTAATTTATCAGGCTGCTAAAAAATTAGAGGATTTAGGAGCCGTCTGTGAAGAGGTATCGTTGCCCCATACTCCCTATGCCTTCCCAGCCTATCATGTAATTGGTTGTGCCGAAGCTAGCTCAAGTATGGCTCGTTACGATGGTGTAAGATACGGTCTCAGAGTGGAAGCTGATGATGTCTATACTATGTTCAGTAAGACACGGAGTGCAGGCTATGGTGAGGAAGTAAAAAGAAGAATATTGTTTGGTACATACGCCTTAAGTGCCGGTCAGTATGAAGATTACTACCTGAAGGCAATGAAAGTCAGAAGTCTAATCAGGCAAGATTTTGCCAAGGTATTTGGAGAATATGATTGCTTGCTGACACCTACCACACCAACAACGGCATTTAAATTTGGTGACAGGACAGAGGAGCCTCTGGATATGAATCTGGCTGACATTTGTACTATACCGGCTAATCTGGCCGGCTTACCAGCTATCTCCCTGCCCTATGGTCAGATTAATGGAATGCCGGTAGGATTACAGTTCATTGGCCAAGCCTTTGCGGAAGGAACCATACTTAAGCTTGCTTATAATTTAGAACAAAATTCAGATATGACTAGGCCAGTGCCTAAGCTGGAAGGGGTGTGTTAGGATGGCTGTCAGTTATGAAACTGTAATCGGACTTGAGGTTCATTGTGAGTTGAAGACGAAAACTAAGATTTTCTGTTCATGCTCAACAGAGTTTGGCGCAGAGCCTAATAGCCAGGTTTGTCCCAGTTGTTTAGGATTACCCGGTGCTCTGCCGGTGATGAATAAAAGGGTTTTAGAGTTTGCAATTCGGGCAGGATTAGCTGTCAACTGTCGGATAGCTGAATTTAGTAGATTTGATCGGAAGAATTATTTCTATCCTGATTTACCTGAGGCCTATCAAATTTCCCAACAGTATTTTCCCATCTGCCTAGATGGTCACCTGGAGATTGATGTAGAGGGTACAAAAAAGGAGATACGCATCAATCGCATTCATATGGAGGAGGATGCCGGGAAACTGGTTCACGCAGGGGATACTATTACAAGCTCCCTTTATTCTCTGGCCGATTATAACCGGTGCAGTACTCCCTTGTTAGAAATCGTCTCTGAGCCGGATATGAGATCGGCTGAAGAAGCTAGAGCCTATCTGGAAAAGCTCAGATCAATTTTGGAATATGTAGGTGTCTCTGATGTGAAGATGGAGCAGGGCTCCTTACGCTGTGATGCCAATGTCTCTGTTCGCCCGGTAGGTTCAACAGAGTTTGGTACAAGAGTAGAAATCAAGAACCTTAACTCATTCCGTTCTTTGGTAAGAGCCATCGAATACGAGGCGGAAAGACATATTGAAGTATTAGAAGAAGGCGGCGAAATTATTCAAGAGACTCGCTCCTGGGATGAAAATAAGGGCATAACTGTATCTATGCGCAGTAAAGAAGAGGCTGTAGACTACAGATATTTCCCTGACCCTAACTTAGTCCCGATTATTGTGGAACCCAAGATGGTCCAAGAGATTAAGGATTCTTTGCCTGAGCTGCCTGATGCCAAATTTGCTCGTTTTACAGAGGAACTTGGCTTGACTGATTATGATGCTGGAATAATTACTGCTAGTAGAGATTTAGCCGATTTCTTTGAGGCCACAGTAGATATATATAATGATCCGAAAAATGTGGCCAATTGGTTAATGGGCGAATTACTTCGTTTGTTAAACGCCAATAACATAGAGCTCAAGGAGTGTAAGGTTACTCCGGAAAAGCTGGCTGAACTACTAAAACTTGTAGACGATGGAACTGTAAGTGGCAAGATGGCTAAGACAGTTTTTGAAGAAATGTTTAATAGCGGCAAAGATCCTAAGGCTATCGTAGAGGAAAAGGGCATGGCCCAGATTTCTGACGAGGATTCCTTAGGGGCAATTATTGATCAAGTTATGGCGGCTAATCCCCAATCAGTGGCCGATTACAAAGCTGGCAAGACGAAAGCCATGGGCTTTCTGGTCGGACAAGTAATGAAGGAAACCAAGGGACAAGCTAATCCAGGCTTAGTCAACAAGCTGCTTAAGGAAAAGCTATCATAAAATTTTAAAAGAATAACGGGAACCGGCTTACCAATTCCTTGCCTGGAAATGTCTAAACTTGTGCCGTAAGAAATTTGATTACCGGTCAAAATTCGCCGTCCTTGGCTCAGTTCTCCCTGCCTGGCACGTCCTGTGCCAGGCTAATCAATTTCTAACGGTACCTTCGTCAAGACATTTTAACCAGGCTCGTCAAAGGTAATCCTGTTCTCGTTATTCTGTCTGGAAATGCTCTAAACTCATGAAAAATGTTGCAATAAAAAAAGCTCTTTATCCCTGAAAAGGAGAAGAGCTTTTATTGTGAAAACAACAAGGTTCCCAGGTACCCGTCAGCAATCTTTGATTGCGTTGACGGGTGGGGTTCTTATTATTCTGCTACTGGAATTGATTAAGAGCAATTAGGACCGGATCCCATACAGGGCTGAAAGGCGGTGAATAGGCCAGATCCATATCGATTAATTCATCAACCGTAGCTTCGCTGGTAATAGCTGCAGCCAGCATATTTATCCGCATTGCCGAACCACTGTAACCGACGATTTGTGCTCCGATTAGGCGCCGTGTTTTTTTGTCGGCCAAGAGTTTAAGATTTATATCATTAGAAATTGGACAAAAATGGGCTGCTGTCTTGGCGTTGATGCGGCTAGTCAGATATTCTATGCCCAAACGCTGACATTCCGTTTCGCTCAAACCTGTGCGAGAAATCTCCATCTCAATAACTCGGGCTATTCCTGTGCCTAGAACACCTTTAAAGGATCTATTGCCGCCTATTGCATTTTCTCCGGCGATTTTACCTTGTTTGTTGGCGGTAGTTCCTAAGGGGATATATACTTCATTTCCTGTTAAGAGATGGGTAACTGTAGCGCAATCTCCGGCGGCATAGATATTTTCCACACTGGTTTCCATCTTGTCGTTTACCTGAATGGCATTTTTCACCCCTAATTTTAGTCCGGCCTCCTCAGCCAAGGCTGAATTAGGCTGAACACCAATAGAGAGCAAGGCGAAATCTGCCGGGATTTGCCCTTTATCTGTAATGACTCCGGTAATTTTCTCCTTACCGATAAAGCCTTTGATGGCCTCACCGGTACGGATCTCTACACCCTTACTTTCTAGATAATTGGTGAGAACCTGGGCCATATCCCCATCCATATTAGGTACGATGTGAGGCGCCATCTCCACTAAGGTAACCTGGCAACCATGGACTAAGAGGTTTTCCACCATTTCTAGACCTATGTATCCTCCGCCGACGACCACAGCCTTTTGCGGTTTTTCCTGTAGGAGATAGTCTTTGATTTTCTGACTATCCGGAATAGTCCGTAAACTGAAAACGCCGTTAAGATCCATTCCCTCTAATGGAGGTATAAAGGGGCGAGCGCCTGTAGCGATTATTAAGCGGTCATAATTATCTTCAAAGCTAGTATTATTTTGCAAATTCTTTACGATGATTTTTCCGTCTGCCGGTTTGATTTTTTCAACCCTCATCAAGGGGTTGACTTGGATTCTTTGGGCAGCAAAATCTTTTAAGGAACGAGCTATGAGAGCTTCCTTTTTAGAGAATTTTCCACCGATAAAATACGGTAAGCCACAGCCTGCATAAGAAAAGTATTCTTCCTCGGTATAGACACGGATTTCGCAATTAGCATCACTCCGTCTAGCTTTAGCTGCAGCACTCATGCCTGCAGCTACGCCACCGATAATCAAGAGTCTCTGGGACATATTAACAACTCCTTTCCATCATCTTATTGTGAAAACAACAAGGTTCCCGGGCCCCGTCAGCAATCTTCGATTGCGTTGTTGGGTGGGGTTCTTATTAGTAACTATTCTAAGTTACCTTAAGTATATTGTATCTTATATATCCATTTAAGGGAATGATTCTCTGTAGTCTGAGGATATAAGTAATTTTGGAGGAACTTAGCAATTTATGTAGAACAAAGTATAGAGAGAATTGTCTACTTTTACGACAACAATTCAAGAGGTGAAACTACTTGAGCCTGAGCCGTAAAATATTAATAGCTATAGTCTTGGCGCTAGTATGTTATTTTGTAAGCGCTAGCATTTTTTCAAATATCAAAGCTAACGGTCTTAATGAGCTTTTCCATGACGAACACCCCTATGATCTAGTGATTCGTCATGCCACCATCTTAGATGGCACTGGACAAAGGGAAAAGTACCGGGGCGATATTGCTATTTATGAGGGTAAGATTGTGGAAGTTGGTACTGTTGGTTTAACAAACGCGCCGGTTTTTGATGCCGGAGGACTTACCGTTATACCGATCCCAGTGCCTTTTTCCGCCAATGAAAATGCCTTAGAGCACGCTTTTAGTACTAGTTATCCTCGTTTCGCTGCTGAGGATATCTACCTACAGAATGAGCCTTATACCGGTAATAACCTGGAGCAGGTGGCCGAAGATCTAGGTTTATCCGTAGGAGAAGCTCACGAAACCCTGAAAAGGGTTTTAGGACCTACGGCAAAAGCCTATATTACCCATATCCCAGTACAGACTGAATCCACAACTATGGAAGAATATCTTGCCCGTTTGACCTGTTACCGGGCCAACTATAGTAACAAAATAGGCCAGGGGGTAATTAAAGAGGGAGCCGATGCTAATCTTTATTTCTTCCTGAGCAAGGATTATGATGAGGCAGCTTTAACAGAATTATTTAAGAAAGGTAAAGTACCAGAACCCTTGTTTACAGTTAGAGATGGGGTATTTGTAAATGAATAGGTTAGAACAAGAGTCTGTGAGCTAAGCAGGCTCTTTTTTTTCAGTGAGGAATAATTTGTAATGGCTTGTTGTCCGTACAGTGGAGGATATCGTTGTGCTGTGCTTATTAGATGTCTACCTTTTATAAAGAAAGGGGCTACTGTGGCTAGTAGACCACGATGTTTGATATACTGATCTCAAAGGAGAGCGGCAAGGAGGATTAGTCTTGAATTCTCAAGAAAGGGTAATTGAATTACTCATAACAGGATATAGCCATGACGGTAAAGGAGTAGGCCGTTACGCAGGAAAGCCTGTTTTTGTAGCTGGAGCCTTAAGGGGAGAATTAGTTCGTGTTGAATTTGGCCGAGAGCGGAAAGGCATAATTAATGGTCAATTACTGGAGATAATAGAGGCTGCTCCGGAGAGAGTGACTCCAGTATGTTCGGTATTTTCCTCCTGTGGGGGTTGCCAATTACAGCATTTAGATTATCAGGCACAACTACAAATGAAGAGGGAAATTGTTAGCAATGCCTTGCAACGAATAGGCGGCTTCAAAGATATTGATGTTCACCTTACCTTAGGTATGGCCGAACCCTGGGCTTATAGGAACAAAGGGCATTTTCGGGTAAGTAAAGCTGAAGGGAATATTAGCCTTGGCTTTTATGAGGAAGCTAGCCACAAGCAAGTTCAAGAAAGCTGTAGACATCTATTTTCCCAAGCAGTAGTGGAATTATTGGACAGTCTGCCTGATTTGTTGGAACAACACCAAGTTCCAATAGCCTCAGATGTGGATGCAGGGATCCGGCATATAATGGTAAGGGAGAGTAGTTCAAGGGGCGAAATCCTAATGGTGCTTATACTCTCAGAACCCTTGAACTATGATTTTTCGGCAATTGCCCGGGAAATATGTAAGAATAATCCTAGGGTTGTCGGTGTATGTACGAATATAAATCCAAGGAAGGCAGGGCCAATCTTAGGCAGGGATATAGAGATAGTATATGGCAAAGGCGAGTTGTTGGATACTATTGGACCTTATACCTTTAGGATTTCACCGCATTCCTTTTTTCAAGTTAATAACCACCAGACAGAAGTTTTATATAGTAAGGCTTTGGAGTATGCCGCATTAAAGGGCGAAGAATTGGTAGTGGATGCTTATTGCGGCATTGGAACGATTAGTCTATATCTGGCTAATCAGGCCAAAAAGGTCATTGGGGTGGAAGTTGTGGCGGAGGCCATCCAAGATGCAGAGGAGAATGCTCGGTTGAATAAGGTTAGTAATGTAGAATTCATCCAAGGTGAAGCGGAAAAAGTCCTACCTGAGTTAGTGGAAAAAGGCCTTCAACCTCAAGTAGTGGTAGTGGATCCGCCCCGAAAAGGATGCGGACAGCCTCTCTTAGACAGTATCCTGCAAGTGAAACCAGAGCGGCTGGTCTATGTCTCCTGTAATCCGGCTACTTTGGCTAGGGATCTAAAACACCTGGCAACAGGAGGCTACCAGGTGCAAGAAGTCCAGCCAGTGGATATGTTTCCTCAGACGG
>MTKW01010668.1_pt1 | contig 20770 bp, 18 predicted proteins | sample 1042761 | NCBI WGS metagenome assembly MTKW01 (sample SAMN06205366, study PRJNA360243) | anaerobic digester metagenome | biome: Wastewater treatment plant; feature: Anaerobic digester sludge; material: sludge; isolation source: anaerobic digester fed with sludge from wastewater treatment plant ... | reverse complement strand
ACTGAGATTTCTCCATGTCAATGTCGTAAGCCTGCTTCATCAGACGGACAGCATCCTGATTGATCCGATCCTTCGTCTTCGTGCCGGCAGAGAAGCTCTCAAACACATCGGAAGCGAGATGTTTGCCAAGTGCTTCAGCGATCTGCGAACGGCAGGAGTTATGTACGCATATAAAGGCGACCTTCGGTTTTTCATGCTGTGTGGACATCGCTTGTTCTCCCTTCGTTGGTAAACTAGATTAGCATGGTTCGAGGAGATCGCTGTGTGTCCAGAATAACAGACGACAATAGGATCATATTTGAACTTAAAAGAAAAAAGAGATTACGAGGTAATCTGCGCCAACTTGTTTCAAGAAACATTACTCAGCTACATTTAAAACAAGGCTTATTTTATGGGCGCGTGTCTTCTAATTTTCCATGAGAAACGTTCTGCGTTGAAGGTTAGCGGATAAGGTTGGCAGACATCCACTTTTTATTGTGCTAGTGTGCTGCGTTCCTGTTCCGCGATTAGCGCGAGAGCCGTATCTTCGTCTATTGGTTCATACTGATCTACGTAACGACCATCTGGCCACATATATTCGAACAATATCCCGCTACGAGTCCAGCCTTCGCTTGGTACATATTCGTACTTTTCGAGACCGTTAGACTTGACGATTATTCCATCGTGATCTTGTCAGGCGTCAACAGTTAGACGTTTAAGAATTGGCACGTGGCGAGTTGGCTTACCTCATTGAGATAGAGAGAGGATGCCTGACTATGGATTGCGGCATCCACGATGTTTTGCGCATTGGGTAGTCTGGTGATTAGGCGATTGTAAGCTTTACGATTGCTATGGTAATGTCGCTTTGCTTTCTAACGCGGCGATAAGCGCTGACGCTGTCGCTTCGTCTATTTGCTCGTACTGATCCTCATAGCGACCGTCAGGCCACATATTCAAGCAACACACCGCTTCGCACCCAACCCTTACCGGCGACATATTCATGTTGAATAGCACCGTTAGCTCGAACTATAGTTCCTTTGTCGTGTTGACTGGTCAGTTTGAAATACTCAATCATTGGAAATACCTTTTTTCGTGCGATTTCGGGTTAATCATGGTGCTAAATTATCATTACAAATCGGATCGCTGTAAATCTCGTCGTTAACATGCATTTTTCGCGCAAGCTCATCAGAACAGGATGAAATGCATACACACTATGATGCCTCTTAATGCTCTTGGCATGGCACAATCAATGTATCGGATCACATTCCGTCAAGTCAATACGTCTTAAAATCTCTACTGTTTTCTTAGATGTATCTAAATTATATCCTGAGAAAGAGAAAACCCTGCAACATTGCTGTTACAGGGCTTTGTGGTGGGTAGTAGTGGACTCGAACCACCGACCCCCTGCATGTCAAGCAGGTACTCTAACCAACTGAGCTAACCACCCGAGGCGGATTAGAGATTACCGTAAGAATGATTTGCTGTCAACAGCGATGTTTCAGCGGTGTCATGTTTCGTTTTATCGTGAGTCGAAAGACAACGACCGACCCCCTGCGTGTGAAGCAGGTACTCTAACCTTAAAGATACGTCATTTTTGTAATTATCACGGGGTGTGGTTTCTTTTTGCTTTCGCAATTCATGCTACCCTGAGAGCGGTCAAAGGAGGTTTGTATGCGCCGTTTTATTTTGGCTTTGGATTCCGGTACATCTTCGTGCAGAGCGTTGCTTTTTAACGAGAATGGCAGCGTGGCAGCGATGGCGCAAAAACCGTTGCGATCCGTTTTTCCGCAGCCGGGTTGGGTTGAACAAGACGCCGATGATATTTGGGCGACGACGCTTAGTGTGGCGGTCGAGGCGATGAGCCGTATCGGGGCGAAGCCGACAGATATTCACGGCATCGGCATCACCAATCAACGGGAGACGACGCTGCTATGGGATAAGGCGAGCGGACAGCCGGTGGCGCCGGCGATCGTCTGGCAGTGCCGTCGCACGACGCCGATCGTCGAGCGACTGAAAAAGGAAGGATTTTCCGACTTTCTTATTGAGCGGACAGGGCTTGTCCTCGATCCGTATTTTTCTGCGACGAAGATTATGTGGCAGTTCGAACAGTCGTCCTCGCTTTTTGCTGCAGCGAAAAGAGGAGATATCCTGTTCGGTACGGTCGATGCCTGGCTGATCTACAAACTGACCGGTGCCAAGGTGCATGCGACCGATATCACGAATGCGTCACGTACGCAGCTTTTCAATATTCACACGCGTACTTGGGATGACGACATACTGCAGACACTTGATATTCCTCGTTCGCTTCTACCCGATGTCGTGCCGAGTGCCTCGATTATCGGTAAGACCGATCCGTCGCTGTTCGGCGCGGCATTGCCGATCGCTTCTTCGGTCGGTGATCAGCAGGCGGCCCTTATCGGGCACGGCGGCGTCGATACGGGGGCTGCAAAATGTACGTTCGGCACCGGCTGCTTTCTTCTGATGAACACCGGTTCCGTGGCGGTCAAAAGTCAAAATGGTCTTCTCACCACGATCGCTTACGGTCTCGAGGATGACGTGCGTTATGCACTGGAAGGCTCGGTATTTACCGCCGGTCAGGCAATCTCCTGGCTGAAAGACGAACTCGATTTTTTGAAAGATGAAGCCGACTCGGATGCGGTGTCCCGCTCGGTGTCGGATACGAACGGTGTCTATGTCGTGCCGGCATTTACCGGTCTCGGTGCACCTTACTGGGATCCGAGCGCGAGCGGCACCATCGTCGGCTTAACGGCCGGCGCCAATAAGGCACATATCGTGCGGGCGACAGTCGAATCGCTCGCCTATCAGGCGATAGACGTCCTGCAGGCGATGCGCGGCGACAGTGGACTTTCAGTCTCATCCCTGCATGTAGACGGCGGTGCCTCGAAAAACGATCATCTCCTGCAGACACTCGCCGACTTGCATAACGATACGGTCGTACGTCCCGCCGATATCGAAGCGACTGCCAAAGGGGCGGCTTTCCTGGCTGGCATCGCGCTCGGAATTTACACGAAGAAGACGCTGCCGGTCGCCGAGAAGTCAGGCACGACATTTCGTCCATCGCTCGATGAGAAGGCGCGTGCGGAGCGTCTCCACGGCTGGCACAAAGCGGTGCGGGCGGCCCGTGCATTCGGTGACGATTAATGTGCGGACGCTATTACATCGACTACGAGGTCGATCTGATCCTGGGCGAAATTTACGAGTCATTATTTTTGTCGGGTGAACTCGATCGATTTCAGTCGTTCAGGGAAGTTTTTCCCGATACGATCGCAGCGACCTTGGTAGAAGACGATAAGAAAGCAATCTCCGTCTCGGCCAAGCGCTGGGGCGAAAAGCGGGGTAAGTTCTTCGTGATCAACGCGAGGCAGGAGACGATTTTTGAAAAGCCGATGTTTAAGGATGCGATTGAGCGCTATCGTTGTGTTATTCCGGCATCCGGTTTCTACGAATGGGCTTCGGTCGGTCGACAAAAACAAAAGTACAAGATTTCGAGTCAGAGATCCGAGCCGATCTATATGGCAGGCCTCTATTTACCGAAACAAGAAAACGATCACTATGTGATCATAACGACGGCGTCGGAAGGCGACATGAGTTTCATCCACCATCGCTCCCCGATCTTGCTTTCGGCTGATGAGTATCCGGAATATTTGTCCTCGTTATCGTTCGCGCGCCAAAGACTTGCGAAGCCGAATGAGCCGCTTAGCATTATCCCCGATGCCGGCGACGAGCCGGTGCAACTTAGTTTTCTCGATCTAGGGCTGCAATAAGCGCGGCCGGATTATCGACGAATGTCGGCTCTGAGTCGACAGCCCGCATTATCTCATGCAACCGCTGATCGCCGGTCGGCGCTAAAAAGGTGAGGGCGACTCCCTTTTTTCTGGCGCGTCCGGTGCGACCGATGCGATGCAGGTAGTTTTCATTTTCAGTCGGCAGGTCATAGTTGACGACGAGATCAATATCGTCGATGTCGAGACCTCTGGCCGCGATGTCAGTTGCCACTAAGACGGGTAGGTTGCCTTTTCTAAAGCGGCTTAATACGCGTTCTCTCTGGTTTTGTCGGATGTCGCCATGGATCTCATCGACGCCGATTTTTTTAGCCTTGAGTTTCGATACGACCATCGATGCCGACTGTCTCATATTGACGAAGATCATGGTGCGATCGAACACGCCGGCAGAGAAGAGCTCTGTCAAGGCATCGATTCTCTCGGCGCCGTTGGCCCGCATGACAAACTCGGAGATATCCGGCTTATCGATACCTTCTTCCGGTACCAGAATCTCGACCGGTTCTCTCTGGTACAGATAAGAGATATCCATGACGGAGCGCGAGAGCGTCGCAGAGAACATCGCAATCTGGCTGACACGTCGCATTTTATCGAGGATGAAACGGACGTCTCTGACAAAGCCCATATCGACCATGCGGTCGGCTTCATCCAAAATGCACATCTCTACGAGATCGAGGCGCAACGCGCGGCGTTTCAGCATATCGATCAGGCGGCCGGGAGTCGCGACCACAATCTGTGGTTTCCGTTTCAATGCTTCCATCTGGCGGCGAATCGACTGACCGCCGTACACGACGACCGTCTCGAGCCATGGGCGGTTGTAAGTGAGGCTTTTTAAATCATCGGCGATTTGAATCGCAAGCTCTCTCGTCGGTGCCAAAATGACCGCCTGTAGCTCACGTCTATTCTTCTCAATATGTTCGACGATCGGGATGCCGAAAGCGAGAGTCTTACCGGTACCGGTCGGCGCTCGGGCAATGATATCGTGCCAGCCGAGCATCGGTACGATCGTTCTTTGTTGAACCGAGGTCGGCGTAATAATCTTAATCTGGTCGAGGGCTTCGAGCGTCTCACTCGACAGCCCCATTTTCTGAAATGAATCGATGGGTGTGCTTAACAAATTAACCTCCGTTTTCTCCTGACAATTGTATCATGCCGGAGCTGTTTGTCAGTGCTGCGTCTTGGGCCGTAGATAAAGCTAATACAGACGTTACTGGTGTATTCCGATTAAAGAGCATAGAATAGGCAAAGGAGGGCAGCATGGCAGATTTCAATGAAGCAAAGACGGCGCTCGAAGCGTATCGTTTTTTTGACATCAAAGACGGCAAAGAGAAGGGGGATCGTTTGCTAGAGCCGTGGATTTTACTTCTGACGATAGGGCGTGCCGGCATCTCCGGCCGACGTCTGAAACGCTTTGAAAAACAGCTCGCACAGTTTTTTGCTCGTAAAGAGATTAGCGAGGCTGTGGCCATGGCCGGCCCGGAATCGGAGCGCCTGCTCTACGAGCAGCTTCTCGACTCGGCGCGCAATTATCTTCGCATCACCGTCGCGGATCCAGGCTACAACAGCAGTCTTTTCGGCCTGATCAAGTTGAAAGACGAAGATCGCGAAAGAAAACTGGCAGCCGATGTACACAAGTTTATGCAAGGCCCGCTGCTCATGCTCGATGAGAGCCCGTACCGCGCCGTGATGATGCGGGCGCTGCACCGCGCTTTTCTTGAATCGCAAGAAGACGGTCAGGAATGGTTCGACGGCTGGCGTGAGTCTTTGGACTTAGAACACCGGACCAAGCTCGACAGTATCTTACAATCGCCAGAAGCCGATTAAGCCCTGTCTCTGATCCGCATGATCTTGCCGGTACATTCGTGAAGCATCTCCGGATGATACCCGAGGGTATAGATGATGCGGTGAGTTTTGGATATATTCCGGAAAGCCTGACTGTTTTCCACACAGGAGACGTAAGCCGGCGAATAGCCGGTCAGGCGTGCCACGTAAGTCTGTGTGCAACCGAGTCTTTTTCGGAGAAAACGGATGAAGTAACTGAAGAAGGCTTCCGACTGTTCCAGACTCGGCACGTTGATAGGTTGATGTCTAGTTTTTCTCGATTTCAACCGATCACCCCCTACGAGCCTGCTCTGACAACGAGCAGCGAGATGCATCAATTTTACTAAAACTTCGCTTGGTCGACAAAAGAGAGTTGACAACGAGTCGGCCAACCGTCGACAAAAACGGACAAGAATAGACAAAAGGATGGTTTTTTGCCATAGCAGAATTATTTGACAACGTAGCACAGGAAAAAGAAAAAGCGCTGCTCATCGGGCTCGATACGGGTGAAGCGACGGGACTTGCCGAGCGGTCGCTTATAGAACTGAAAGAACTCGTGGAAAACTGTGGGGCCGAGGTGGTCGGGCAGCTTACTCAGGTTCGAGCCAAACCGGATACGACGACCTGGATCGGCAGCGGGAAACTGGAAGAAGCGATCGAACTCGCTTCGGAGTTGGGCGCGACGCTTCTCGTATTAGATGATGAGTTATCGCCGAGACAGTTAAGAAACATTTCAGCCGCCACCGATTTGAAAGTGCTCGATCGTACGGCGATTATCCTCGATATATTTGCGCAGAGAGCCGTATCGGAAGCCGGTAAGATTCAGGTGGAACTGGCCCAACTCCGGTATCGGTTGACGCAACTCACGGGACATGGCGTGGCCCTGTCGCGGCTTGGCGGCGGTATTGGTACGAGAGGGCCTGGTGAGACAAAACTCGAGTCGGATCGACGCCATATCATGCGGCGCATTTCAACGTTGAATCGGCGCTTGAAAGATCTGGCCGGTCGGCGTGCCGTTTTCCGTGATAACCGAAAGAAACAGAACGTTCAGGTGGTGGCGGTCGTCGGTTACACAAACGCCGGTAAATCGACCTTGATCAATGCGCTCGCCGGAAGTGACATCGCGGCGGCAGACCAACTGTTTATGACACTCGATCCGACGGTAAGGAAACTGGAAGGGGACGGATTGGATATCGTCCTAGTCGATACGGTCGGTTTCATCCGTAATATGCCGCGTCATCTGGCCGAAGCGTTCAGTGCGACCTTGGAAGAAGTTACGGCGGCCGATTATCTGGTGATCGTCATCGACGCCTCCGATCCCGACGCATCGGACCAGCTGGACGTCGTCTTCGAACAACTGGAAAGGCTCGAAGCGACGGCGAAACCGACCTTACTGGCGATAAACAAGGTCGACTTAGCGACAGCCGACCAAGTTAATAACGTAAGGGTGTCAGGATGTAAGCGTGTCGATGATTGTCTTGAAATCTCCGCGACCCGTAATCTAGGACTTGACACACTGCGTGCTTTCTTGCTTGACTGGCCGAAAACGACCCGCGTGCCGGTGTCGTTAACACTCGACTACACGGACGCCGGATTGGTCAATCATCTCCAGACCTACGGCGATGTGGAATCCGTCGAATATGAAGCATCCGGTGTAAAGCTTCGCGGCACCATCGACCCGCGTAATCTGGCGCCGTTCTTACCTCACTTAAAAAAGGAAAATGAAGACCATGAACGTTAAAACGGGAAAAACCTATTATGAAGCAGAGAAGATCGAGAGTCTGATCGATCTGCTCGACCGCTCGCATCGACTCTATGCGGACGAGCCTTTCGTCATGTATCGGGAAGTTGCCAATGAAGACACGATTGTCAAAACATACGGCGACCTTCATACAGATGTAGATCGTCTGAAACAAGGACTAGCCGCCAACGGCAAGCAAGGATCCCGTATCGCCGTCATCGGCGAAAACAGCTACACCTGGATGCTCGCTTATCTGGCGGCGATGAACGGCGATTCGCTGATCGTACCGCTCGACCGCTTGCTTCGCATGGATGAAGTAAAAGTATTACTACAGCGGGCGGAAGTCGACACCTTGTTTTATGACGCCGCGTTTCAGACGGAGTTGGAACGCGTGTTGCCGGAACTTCCTCACTTGACACTCGCCGTGCCGATGCTGGTAAAACGTGCGGCAAAAGCCGAGCGCGAGAGAGTCGGAGAGCTTTTGACTTCCGGTGAGACGCCGCATAACGTGTCTTTTATGTCCTTTGATGCACTGCTTACGGCTGGTGATAGGGTGATTGAGAATCAGGAACGCTTCTCTTTTGCTCCGCTCGATAAGGAAGCGTCACGCGCCCTGCTGTTTACGTCCGGCACGACGTCTACGTCAAAAGGCGTGTTACTCAGCCACAAAAATCTTGCCGCCGACGTGATGGCGCTTGCCGGTGTCATCAGGTTTGAGCAGGGCTTTCGCTCACTATCCGTACTGCCGTTGCATCATACGTTTGAAAACACGTGCGGCTTTTTGACGGTGATGTATTTCGGCGGCGTCGTCTGTATCGCCGACGGTCTCAGACACGTCCAAAAGAATCTGCTCGAGTACAAAGTCGACATGCTGATCGGTGTACCGGCACTCTTTGACAACTTCTATCAAAAGATTCAGCAAGTGCTCGTGAAAAAGAAGAAGACCAGGCTCGTCGGTATCATGCGGGTCGTGACGCGCGGTTTGAGAAAAATCGGTATCGATCTGCGGCGTAAAGTGTTCTCCGAGATCTTGGAATCACTCGGCGGAAACCTCGCCACAGGTATCTCCGGCGCGGCCGCTCTCGATCCGGAAGTGATTCGCTTTTTCGATGACATAGGTGTGCGCATCGTGCAGGGATACGGGCTGACTGAGACCTCCCCCGTCGCGGCCGGCTGTAATGATTTCGTGTTCGTGGCCGGTTCCGTCGGTCATCCGCTGGCCGGTATCGAGCTCGCGATCGACTGCGAAAACCCGCATGAACCGGGTGAGATCCTGATTCGCGGACCGATCGTCATGAACGGTTATTACCGGGATGAAACAGCGACGAAGGAAGCGATCGACAAAGACGGATGGCTTCATACCGGTGACCTCGGTATGTTTGACAAGCGTGGTGTCTTGACGATCACGGGGCGTCTGAAATCACTGATCGTGCTCGAAAGCGGTAAGAAAATCTTCCCGGAAGAACTTGAGGCGCTCCTCAACCAGCATGAGTACGTGAAGGATTCACTCGTCTACGCTCAGGCCGACGAACGCGGCGATGTCGTCGTTTCAGCCAAGATTATTCTTGATAAGGATGCCGTCGGCGATGAAGAGCAAAGTAAAATCAGTGAATGGCTGGCAGGCTTCATTAAGGATGTAAACCGTTCTTTACCGCAGTTTAAGAACGTCAAATCGTACTTTTACAGTTTCCAGGATATGGTGCGCACGACGACGCTCAAGGTGAAACGCAATGTCGAGATCAGCGGGCTATCCGAACTAGTTGCCAACCATAAACTGAACTGGCGCCAGTTGATCGGTAAGAATATCGATGAATTAAGTCAGAAAAAAGACGACGATCATTCGGACGCATCAGGCAGTCCCTGAGACTCCTGAGCTTCCATCCAGATCCTTAAGTTCGCCATCAGTTCGCCGACACTTTCGTATTCCCAGGGAAGAAGCGGCGGACCGAAGACTATCGTAATCTCGCGCCGCTTGCCGGTCACCGGATCGCGCGGTTTCGGTAGTTTCATATGACGTGAGAAAAGATCATAGCCGCCGTGTACGAAGACGGGGACGAGCGGCACATTCGATTTCTTTGAGATGAAGGCCGCACCGTTTTGGAAGTCTCCGAGTTTGCCGTTATGTGTTCTCGTGCCTTCGGGGTGTACCAGCAGAATATAGCCTTCATCGACTTTCCGTTTGGCCGTCAATAGGCCGCGGATCGCCGAACCGCCTTTTCGTTCAACCGGGATAGCCCGTCCGACACGCAGCATCAGGCGGCCGAAAGCGCCGTAGCGGTGGCGCAGATCGGCACCGGCGATCACGGAGAAATGACGCTGTTGTTCTTTTGGTAAACCGGAACAAATCCACATGCCGTCGACGAAGGTCTGATGGTTGGCAGCCAGCACGTAGGGGCGTTCTTTCGGCAGATACTTTTGGCCGCGATAGTGGATGGCCGAGAAAAAACGCGTGAAAAACATGCCGGCATGGTAGGAAAACCAGCCGAGCGGGCCACGCCTCATCGGATAGCGGTCTTCGGGCGCTCTTTTTGCTCGCTTCGCTTTTCCCCGGGTTAACGTCGTTGTCAACGCTTATTCTCCTTCTTGTCGCTTTCGCCTAAAAAAAACGCTGAGCAACCGGCCGCATTCGTCCGCCAGTACATCAGCCGTGATTTCCACTTTGTGGTTCGCCGGCAGTAAAAACAGATTGCTGACGCTCCCGGCCATGCCGCTTTTCGGATCTTTTGCACCGATGATGAGGCGGCGGATACGTGACTGTATCATGGCGCCGGCGCACATCATGCACGGCTCAAGCGTCACATATAAATCACAATCTTGCAAACGCCAGGATCCGATTTTCTGAGAAGCCTGACGAATCGCGATTAATTCGGCGTGTCCGGTGACATCATCGGTCTTTTCTTTCAGATTGTGCGCACGGGCGATCACCTCGCCGTCTCGCACGATGACGGCGCCGACCGGTACTTCATCGAGTGCGGCCGCTTCTTTCGCCTGTTCCAGTGCGATTCGCATCAGTGTTTCGTCAACTTGTATTTGATCCATGCTGCGAATATAATAGCATGGATTATTTTCGACAAGGGGACTATTAAATGGCCTTGAAAGAAGGACTTTGCGTAAATTGCGGTTCGCTCCTGATGCTTGAATCGCGTAATGAAAAGGGACACTGCCTGTTTTGCGACGCTGTATTTGATAATAAGGAGGCGTTTCGGGCGAAGGCGGAGCCTGATCAGTTTACGTTCCCCAATGAACCTCAACCGCCTTATGAAGGACCAAACCTCGATCCGAGACCGATGGCGGTCGCGGCTCCGGCTCCTGTTCAGCCGGCAGTAAAATCGAAAAAGACGACCCCGGCCTTCGTGCCGACCGTGACACATGTACCGGATGCGAAGATTCCGCGGCGTGCCAAGATCTGGGCGATCACGATCTTAGTTGTTGCCCTCGGCGTATTTGCGGCGATTACCTTACCGCTTACGATCAACCGCGATAAGCAAAGAGCGGAGATTACCGATCAGTTCGGCAAACGACTGGAGCAGACGATCGACCTCGATAAGAATCTGTCGATCATCAATATGGGAAATAACCATGTATTGTTGACGCTCGAGAATGCCGTGACGAAAGAAGAAGCCGTCGACATCTATGAGACGTATTGTGATGTGCGCGCCTCCGTGATGGAAAAGGAAACGGGGGCTGCCGCGAGAGAAGGTGTGTCGATGCGTTTGACGACACCTGAAGGCGGCTACCTGATGGAAGTCGAGCGTGGCGTCGAAATGTACGAGGCTTACGACTGAGCGAAGCGAAAAGTATCGACAATTGACTGAAAGTATCTGAAAACGGAGGCTAAACGGCCTCCGTTCAATATTTATTCATATTTGGTTAGCGAACAGGTCATGAATAAACGCTATGATACAGGCAGAAGGCAAGGACAGTGACCTCCTTTTTTCATACTTTTCTCCTCCAATCACGGAAACAGATCTGAGAGTGGTGCCTCAGATCTGTTTTACTGTGCGTAAAAATCGAGCGTCATTTCTCATTGTTCTTTTAAATGAAGATCTTTACAATGGTAGCCATGACTAAAAACAATCAGATGCGTCTTGATATGACGAGCGGCAGTCCGTACGCGTTACTGTTGCGTTTCGCTTTGCCGTTGCTTGCCGGCAATCTCCTGCAGCAACTTTACAACGTAGTCGACAGTATCATCGTCGGACAATATGTCGGTGAAGAGGCACTAGCTGCCGTCGGCACGTCGTTTCCGGTCATGTTTTTGTTTGTCTCACTGTTCGCCGGTATCTCGATGGGCGCGGCCATCGTCATCGCCCAGTATTTCGGTGCCAAGAACTACGAGCGATTACAGCATACGGTCGATACGATCTACCGCGCGTTCATCGTCTCGTCCGTCGTCCTAAGTGCCGCCGGATACTTTATCGCCGAGCCGATGCTGCGCCTGATCAATGTGCCGGATGCTGCACTCGTACATGCCGTGCCTTATCTGCAGATTATCTTCCTCGGCATGATCTTTGTCTTCGGATACAACGTCAATGCCGGTATCCTGCAGGGCATGGGCGATTCCAAGAGCCTCCTGATGTATCTGTCGGTCGCAGTCGTCTCCAATATCGTGCTCGATCTGTTGTTCGTCGCCGTACTGAAAATGGGTACGGCCGGCGCCGCGCTCGCGACGGTAATTGCCCAGATGGTCGCTTTCGCGATCGGCGTGTGGCATATCAATAAAAAGCATGCGCTGGTTCAGATCCGCATCAAGGGCGGCGTCATGGACTGGAAGATTCTAAGAGATGCGATCAGACTCGGCATACCGGCCGGTCTCGGCAATATGTCATATTCGCTCGGCACGATGCTCTTGCAAAATCTGGTCAACAGTTACGGTACGGCGTTCATGGCCGGCTTTGCGGCGGCCAGTAAAATCGACGCGTTCGCTTTCTTGCCGATGCTGACCCTCGGTGTGGCGATTACGACCTATGTCGGTCAGAACGTCGGTGCCGCTAAAATCGAACGGGTCACGGACGGCGTGAAAGCGGCGCTCGTTATATCGGCCGTGACCACCTTGATCATGGTGCCGCTCAGCCTGATCTTCGGCCCTTCCTTGATCGGTCTGTTTAACAGTAACCCGGATGTCATCGCCGCCGGTATGGCGTACCTGACGCGCATGCTGCCTTACATCTATCTGCTCGCGATCATGATGATCCTGTCCTCGACGCTGCGGGGCGCCGGTCAGGCCGTCATTCCGCTTTTCTTTCAGATGCTCTCGCTCTGGGTGGCCAGAGTGCCTCTCTCTTACCTCTTCGCTCACTACTTCGGGCGCGATAATATGTTTTATTCATTCCCGATCGGCTGGGTGTTGGGCTTGTCATTCGCCATCCCGTATTTCTTGAGAGGACGCTGGAAGCGACGGATTGTTACCGCCAGCGGCATCGGGGGTGGCAGCCTCGCCGTGTCGGACGAAGCTGATGGCGAGGAGCGCGAAGAAGAAAGCGGCGCAGGCATAGACCATCAGGTTTGAGTAATTCTGCGTTAGATCTCTGACAAAACCGAAAGCGATCGGGCTTAAAATCGCTGCCGAGAAGGAGGCGAAATAGTAATAGCCCGTGAACGTACCGACCAGCGTGTCCGAGGCCAGTTCGACGACCATCGGCAGCGAGTTGATGTTGATGCATGCCCAGAACAGGCCGCCGAGTCCGAGCAGGATCTGCAACAAGATAAGCTGTTCCACGAAGATAAACGGAATGAAGCAGACAATCAGGCCGGTCAGGCCGATCAGGATCGTTTTCTTCCTGCCGATTTTGCTGCCGATCAGGCCGGCGGGGAAGGCGAAGAAGACGAAAGCGACAGAGAAAATCGTCAGCATCTGGGTGCCGGCACCTGCCGTTAAGCCGTGTACATTGACGACGTACAAAGTGAAAAACGTCTCGATCGCGTTATAGCCGGCAAACCAGAAGAAGATCGCGACCAGCATTAAGACCAAGCTGATCAGTTCCGGCTTCGACAAGCTAAACATCGTCTCACGCATCGTCGCCAGAGTATTATTTCGTTTCTTCGGCCGCGGTATGGAAACGGCTGCGCGCACCGGTTCTCTGACGAACAACAGCAAGACGATGAGGGAGACGACCATCACCGCCGCACCCATCAGGAACGACGTGTTGTTCGACTCGTCTCTAACGGCCAGCCAACCGCCGACGAAGAAGGCGATGATGCTGCCGATGCCACCCATCAGGTTGATGATGCCGTTCGCTTTACTTCTAAGTGGCCGTGGCGTGACGTCCGGCATCAAGGCGATGACCGGTGAGCGCCAGAGCGACATCAGGAAGTTAAAGAGAATGATCACGGCCATCATCATGCCGAGTGTGCCGGTGCGTGGAATGAAGAAGAAAGCGATCGCCGAGAGCGGCAGACCGAAAGCGATCCAGGGGATACGTTTACCGAAGCGCGTATTCGTATGATCGGATAAGACACCGACCAGTGGCTGAAAGACGACGCCGAAGAAGTTATCGATCGCCATGATCGTTCCGATCAGCATCGTCGACAGGCCGTAGCGTTCTTCGAGCATCGTCGGTACGAGCGAATTGTAAAGGCTCCAGGCGAGCGAGCTGGCGAGAAAGCCAAAACCTATAAGTAAGGTTCGTTTCCAATTAAGTTTCATGCATTCCCTCCAAGGCAGCCCGCCGCTCCATGGCGAGTGCCGGGTCATTCGTGATCATCGCGTCCGGAGACAAGGCGAGCACCAGATCCATGTGTTCCGGCAGATCGACGGTCCAGGTGCGAATCGCGATGCCGTTTTCTCTGCAGACGCGTACGAGATCCGGATATTGCAAGACATTGTAAGACGGATGAAGAGCAGCTGCACCGAGTGTTTTCGCATATTCCCACGGTCGATAAAGCCATTCTGAAAAGAGGATCCCGGTTCTGTCACCGACACCTTTTTCCACGAACTGTTTAACGCTCAAATGATTGAACGACGAATAAATCACTCTCGATTCGAGACCAAACTCGGCGACCTGCCGCAAGATATCGTCTTCCAGCTCAGGCAACGGATAGAGTGAATTCTTTAATTCAAGATTGATCTCGAGATCGTTGTGGCGAAACAAATCGAGCACTTCTTCAAGTGTAGGGACGCTTCCATTCTCACCACGGTAATGACCGACATTTTTTGTGCGTAGTTCGGCCAGCGTTAAGTCTTTGACGAAACCGGGTGAGCCGGTCAGTCGGGTCAACTCCTCGTCGTGGATGACGACGAGCTGACCGTCCGCGGTGCGTTGCACATCGAGCTCCACACCGTCGGCTCCAAGTCGGATCGCTTCTGAAATGGCCTCAAGGGTATTTTCCGGATAGCGCAAACTGGCTCCGCGATGCGCATATATTTTTACTGACATACATCTCCTTGCAAGCAGATGACAGTGATAGAGCTGTGCGTCGTTTAGCACATCTCCAAAGACGTAAGTCTGCTTTCGACCAGAGTAGCAAGAATTGATGCTCGGCGGCAACCGCTCTCACCTGAAATGCCGTGTCGAAAACATGGTGAAAAGCGCGAAACTACTGGAAACAGGACATTTTAACGCCCTCATGTAACTGGAGTTACTTTAATCCTTCGAGCCTGTTTGTCATAATTGCAGGCGAGTTTAGATCAAGAAATAAGTACCGGTAATAGTGAAGGCCGGCCACATCAGGAGGACATATGCCACTAGAAATTACAACATCCACATTTGAAGAGACCGTTTTGAAATCAGACAATCCGGTACTTGTTGAATTCTGGGCGGTCTGGTGCGGCCCCTGCCGTCAGGTAGGTCCCGTGATCGACCGCTTGGCCACCGATTATGATGGCAAAGTAACTGTCGGCAAGATCAACGTCGACGAGCAAACCGATTTAGCCGAGCGCTATCGGGTCATGAGCATCCCGACCATCTACATCTTTAAGGGAGGCGAGGTTGTCGATAAACTAGTCGGCGCCAGACCTTATGAAGATCTGAAAATGGTGCTCGACAAACACGTATAAAAGAACAAAAACATTAGACTATTGATCACGCCGCGCAAGCGGCGTTTTCTTTCGTAAAAACAGGCAAATACACTATAATCTGGCTATGGGCTACGACGAGTTAAAGACATCCTACGGGCACTTCCGACACGTGGAAAGGTTATTAACGACCGCTGAATCACGGCTCGTCGATGAATTGTATCCGCATCACACCGGAATTCAGTTGATCCAATTGATGGAGCTCGCCGGTGCGGCGGTGGCGCGTGAAACTATGAAACAGCTCTCGTCCGGTGACCGCGTGACCATACTCTGCGGCGGCGGACAAAACGGCGGTGACGGGTGGGTGGCCGCCCGAGTGCTCTGGGCGTCCGGGATGGACGTCGCCGTCTGCGATACGGCCAAAGACAAGGTATTGCCAGATGAAGCGTCGTTAAACAGGGAAGCGGCGAAAAAGCTTTTGATTCCGGAGATCACAGTTGATACGTTCCTGAAACTCGGAGAAGGAGATGTTCACGTCGTCATCGATGCGCTATTTGGCAGTGGATTGACCAGAGAAAGACCGTTATCCGATCTTATGACGAAGATCATCTTGCATCTGAACCATTTGCGGTCAACAGGCACTTTCGTCTTGTCTGTCGATTTGCCAAGTGGTGTCGATGCGACGACAGGTGCCGTCTCGAATGCAGCGGTAAACGCAGATCTGGCTGTCACGTTCGTCCGGACGAAAGCCGGACAGATGTCCCATCCCGGCGTGTTGCAGCAGACGTCCGTCGCCGTAGAACGGCTCGGTGTACCGGCATCATTTCTGGCAGCAAAGCTACCGATAAACGGTATATTCCGACTAACCGCAGAAGCGGTAGGACATCTCTTACCGCCTCTGGCGAAAGACCGGCATAAAGGTATGGGCGGCAAAGCCGGCTTGATCGGCGGCAGCAAAAGTATGCCCGGTGCAGCTGTTTTGGCGGCTAGGGCGATGGCCATGTCCGGCGCCGGTTATGTCACGATTGTCGCTGACGATTCAGTTAGACCGCTCCTCGTCTCTTCTTTGCCGGAAGCGCTTTACGCCGAAGCAGATGATTCATTCTTCGACCGTATGGATGTCGTCGCGTACGGGCCCGGTCTCGGGATAGAGCCACCTCTTTGCATTGAACAAGTCTTGAATAAAGCGAGACATTTGGTTATCGATGCCGATGGCCTGAGGCTCCTTTCCGCTTTGGATTCTTGGCAGGACCGCCTGAAACAACGTCCGACGCCGGCCGTATTGACGCCGCACGTCGGCGAGTTTCGCCTGCTACACGACTACGATCCGGATGATCGCATCGGCAGTGCGAGGCAGCTTGCCGAAAAGACCGGGAGCATCGTCGTACTAAAAGGGATGTCGAGCGTGATCGCAGCTCCGGACGGCACAGCGCTTCTTTCGACGGTCGGTAATCCCGGACTCGCCAAAGGCGGTTCGGGGGATGTGTTGACCGGCCTCATCACCGGATTAATGGCCACCGGGCTCACAGCCTTGGAAGCTGCCGCAGCCGGTGTCTACTGCCATGGGAAAGCGGCGGATCTGGCCACAGCCCGACGAGGAGAACGCGCCATGCTTCCTCAGGATGTGATCGAGACGCTACCGGAAGTTCTGCGCGCGATGTGAAAATACGAGACCTGCAGAGCGCGTATCTTCGGTTCATTCTCAAGTCAATCCATCTTTTATACGCAGGATGCATAGCGCCGTTATTCGTGCTAATATGGAGCCAAGTTTCCGGGGCAGGGTGAAAATCCCTACCGGCGGTGTCTCAAACATGAGAAGCCCGCGAACCTCATATAGCGAGGTTGACAAGGTGAAATTCCTTGGCCGACAGTCAAAGTCTGGATGGGAGGAAACGACGCAACCTTTTCGTGCGCCAACCCCGGTTTACGGGGTTTTTTTATACCCCGGGAAAGTGAGGAACATATGAAGGACACAAATTCGCGTGACGTGAAGACGACGGGCAGCGGTACGCCGCGGCTGGCAAGTCACAATAAGGTGCTGTGGATCACCAAGGCGGGGATTTTGGCGGCGATTGCGACCGTATTGATGTATCTCGAGTTTCCGATCCCCCTGATGCCGGTATTCCTTAAGTACGATTTTTCCGACATACCGGCTTTACTCGCCGCGTTTTCGATGGGTCCATTGACCGGCGTTATCGTGCAGCTCGTAAAGAACATTCTGCATCTCCTCGTCTCTCATACGGCGTTGGTCGGTGAACTGGCGAACTTCGTGATGGGCTCGGCCTTCGTCGCGACAGCCGGACTGATTTACCGTCGAAAGAAGACGCGGGGCGGTGCCGTGCAGGGGCTTGCAGCCGGTACGGTGGCGCTGACTGTAGCCGGTGCTTTGATCAATTACTTCATCATGATTCCGTTTTATATTTCGGCGATGGGGATCTCACTTGAACAGATCATCGGAGCGACGGCGGCGGCAGGCAATACATTGGTGCACGATATGTGGTCACTGATCCTGTATGTCTTTATCCCGTTCAATATTTTCAAGGGGACTACGATTTCACTGCTCGTGCTGTTGATCTACAAAAAACTGAGCCCGCTCCTTCATAAATAGCGGTGGGGCTTCTCTTTACAGACGTTGATACGGCGGCGAGCCATGAGTACACCGTACTCCGGAAGGTGTCGCTCGACGCGCCTTTCGGCTCCGTCACCGGCTTTTACGGCCGAGGCAACGATGGACAGCTGGAAGCGTTGCGCGTGGCATCCGGTCTCATTCCGATTCGCGCCGGAAGCGTGACGCTCGATGCGATCGACATCAGCAAGGAGAAGCCGGATTCCCGGCGCGTGCGTCTGATTTTTTGGAATCAGACGCACGCGGACGGGCAGACCGTCCGACAGGCTATGGAAGCAGTAAAAGAGGTATCTGCTAACGAAAACACGTCTTTATTGACAAAGGTAGGATTAGCAGATAAGGACAATGCTGATGTCTTCAGTCTGTCTGCCGAGGATCGGTTCATGCTTCATGTCGCGAAAATGCTGCTCGATTCGCCGCAGGCACTATTATTCGAAGAGTCCTTCAGACTGTTTTCAAGGCCGGTGACTTTTCGTCTGATCAGGCGGTTAAAACGGTTGGTGAAGCAGGTCGATTGCGCCTTCGTTTATGCTTCCTCAGACATCGAGACGATGCGCGCATTTGCCGACACGTATTATGTGTTTGACAAGGGTATGGTCGGCGGCCCGTAACGTAGCGAAGCGTGACCTCAGGTTCAGGTCTTTTAACTTAGGCCTTCATGTGACTATAATGTTGGCTAAAGGAGAGCGACATAGTTCATGGTGCTGGCACTGCCATCTGATTTTTTCTCACAAGTCGGCAAGTTTCTCGGCGATTTGCGTCAAAGCGTCGTAGACGGCCTGCTCTTTTTCGGCGGCCCGCTCGATACGGTGGTCGCGATCCTCGACATCTGTGTCACGACCTTTCTGATCTATTATCTTTTAAAGCTGTTCCGTGATTCGCGCGCCTGGCAGTTGATGAAAGGCGTCATCTTGATTATTGCCTTGACGCTCATCTCGAATGTCGCCGGGTTAAACGCGATCGGTTTTCTTTTAAACAGCACGTTATCTCTGTTGGCGATCGCCGTGATCGTCTTGTTTCAACCGGAGCTTCGGCGCACGCTGGAAACGGTCGGCCGACACAGCTTCGGCCGTTTGACCGGTACACTGGCCGGTGAATCGGCGCATCAGAGTTATACTTTCACGCGCCAACTCGTCGAATCGATCGTCTCGGCCTGTGAGTCGATGCAACACACCAGAACCGGTGCCCTGATCATTATCGAGAGGGAGACGAAGCTCGGCGATCTGGTCGAACAGGAAAACGCCGTCCAGCTCGATGCGGCAGTGACGACTGCGCTGCTTAGACAGATTTTCTATGTCGGTTCGCCGCTCCATGACGGCGCCGTCTTGATCCGAAACGGACGCGTGGCGGCGGCCCGCGTCCATATGCCGCTTTCCGACAACTATCATTTACGGCGCGAATTCGGCACGCGGCATCGCGCCGCTGTCGGTGCTTCTGAACTAGGAGACACGATCGCGATCGTCGTCTCGGAAGAGCGCGGCACGATTTCTCTGGCGATCGACGGGCGCCTCTATGTGCTGTCGAACGCCGATGCACTCCGCACGCAACTCCACAAGCTCTTGATGACGGAGGGCAGAGAAGCGAGAGGCAGTCGTTTCGGGCGTCTGCTCGGGCGTAATGTCAAACTGAATAATCGCTTGACACTAAAACAGGATAAAGATGCCGAGATACCGGCTGATCTGCCGCTCGAACTCGATGATGACGAGATCACGCCGAAACGCGGCCGCTTTGCCCGCGGGCTGTTCAGACGTCGCTCCGATAAAGCACCGCGCAAACAGCGACTCTTACTCTTCGCACTCTCCTTTATCATTGCTGTCGGACTCTGGGTGTACGTGCAGGTGACGATCAACCCGATCGATACGAGAACGTACGCGGTGACGCTCAGTTATCGCGGTGTGGAAGAAGCGGAAGAGCGCGGTTTCATGATTCAGACCCTGCCCGTGCAAACGGTACAGTTGACATTGACGGCAAGAACGCAGATATTAAACGAGTTGTCGGCGCAGGATATTACGGCCTACGTCAACCTGGACCAGGTGAGAGAACCGGGCGTGCAATCGCTTCTGATCGAAGTCGAAACAGACACCTTGCTCTACACGATGACCGATCAGCTCACGCCGACCCAGGTGACTGTCAACGTATTTGTTAGACCGGAAGGTTAGGAATAGTATGGAACGACTCTTTGGTACAGACGGTGTGCGCGGTGTCGCAAACCGCGAAATTACGCCAGAACTCGCTTTTCAATTAGGGTTTGCCGGCGCGGAGGTGCTGGTCAGACACGGCTCAAAGAAACCGCGTGTCATCGTTGGCACGGATACGAGAATCTCAAAGGATATGCTACAGGCGGCGCTCGTGTCCGGTATCACGGCCGCCGGTGCCGATGTCCATCTGGCCGGTGTCGTGCCGACACCGTGCATCGCCTATTTAACGCGTAAATACGAAATGGATGCCGGGGTGGTGATCTCCGCCTCGCATAATACGTTCGAGTACAACGGCATTAAGTTCTTTTCGAGGGAAGGGCATAAGCTGCCTGATGAACTGGAAGATGAGATTGAGCAGTTGATTCGACAAGGATTTTCACTCGAGGCGCGTGCCAAAGGCTCCGACATCGGTGCCGTGTACGAACGCCCGGAAGCGGCACACGAATATATCGAGCATCTGAAACGCCGCCTCAGCGTCGATCTCACCGGCTATAAAATTGCCGTCGACTGCGCTCACGGAGCGAGCCATGCGATCGCGAGAGAACTCTTCTCCGATCTCGGTGCCGAGGTCGTGGCGATCGGCGTCGAACCGAACGGTGTGAATATCAATGACGGGTGTGGTTCGACGCATCTTGAGCTGCTGCAAGAGAC
>MTKW01000756.1_pt1 | contig 20813 bp, 21 predicted proteins | sample 1042761 | NCBI WGS metagenome assembly MTKW01 (sample SAMN06205366, study PRJNA360243) | anaerobic digester metagenome | biome: Wastewater treatment plant; feature: Anaerobic digester sludge; material: sludge; isolation source: anaerobic digester fed with sludge from wastewater treatment plant ... | reverse complement strand
AGTGCAATGCAAGGACTGATAGGGCTTCTGCTTTATGTAGCAGTCATGGTCCTCAGCGGCATTATGAAAAAAATGGCTGAGGAGAAAGCCCGGCAGGCAAGAGCTCCTGCCTTGGACGACGGTGATAGCTATACGGTGACTCTAGCCGAGATGCTGGCAGAGGAGGTCCCGGGATCAGCTGATGTGCAAAGCATGCATGCAAGTCAGCTAATGTCTAGAATTGGCGAAAGTGAACTTAAGCGTCATCACACCGAGGCTGTTGACGCCTGGGATGACTGGGAGGATAGTGCCAGGCCAGGGGTGAGCGATGAACGCGAGTTTGCTCCGGAACCTCAGATACTGGCTCAGAGTACTCGGTGGGAAGAGGCTGTAGTGCTGGCTGAAATCATACGAGAACCTCGTGCCAAGAGGCCTTGGCCGATGCGTTAGGAAGACAAGAACAAGGAGGACGTTGTCGGTGGACAAAAAGGTGAGAGTTGCAATTATTGGTTGTGGCGGCATTGCCAACGGCAAGCACATGCCCGGTTTGGCAAAACTCGAGAGTGTGGAAATGGTTGCCTTCTGTGACATTGTGCGTTCCAGGGCGGAAGAGGCCGCTGAGAAGTACGGTGTGGCAGATGCCAGAGTTTATGAGGATTATCGTGAGCTCTTGGAAAAGGAAAACCTTGATGCAGTGCATGTCTGCACTCCCAACAATTCCCATGCAGAAATAAGCATTGCCGCTATGGAAGCAGGCTGTCATGTAATGTGCGAAAAGCCCATGGCCAAGACTGCCGCAGAGGCAAGGGAGATGGTGGCCGCGGCCAAGCGCACCGGGAAGAAACTGGCTATCGGTTATCAGAGCCGCTACCGCCCTGACAGTGAGTATCTCAAGCAGGCCTGCGAGCGGGGAGACTTAGGCGAGATTTACCTGGCCAAGGCCAGGGCGCTGCGGCGCAGAGCAGTACCTACCTGGGGTGTGTTCCTTGATGCAGAGAAGCAAGGAGGGGGACCCCTCATTGATATCGGCACTCACGCCCTTGATCTAACATTGTGGATGATGGACAATTACAGGCCGAAATATGTTGTCGGCACTGTCTACCACAAGCTGAACAAGAGGAAGAATGCCGCTAATGCCTGGGGACCATGGGATCCGGAGAAGTTCCAGGTGGAAGATTCTGCCTTTGGGTTTGTTGTGATGGAGGACGGCGCAACCATTATCCTGGAGTCCAGCTGGGCACTGAACACCCTGTTTGTAGGTGAAGCCAGAACAATTCTCCACGGAACGGAAGGCGGAGCGGACATGGAGGACGGGCTCCGTATCAACGGTGAGGAGTTCGGCAAGCTCTACACCAAAAAGCCAGAGCTGGATTCTGGCGGCGTAGCCTTTTACGATGGAACCAGGGAAACCGAAGGGGACCGTGAGGCAAGGCTGTGGATTGAGAGCATCCTAAACGACATTGAACCGCGGGTGCTGCCGGAACAAGCAGCCGTTGTAACTGAGATTCTCGAGGCAATCTATGTTTCCGCCCGGGAAGGCAAGCCCGTATACTTCAAGGACGGACGCTATATCGCAGAGTAACCGCTGCGGAAAGAAATGCATTCAGGAAGGTTAGGCCATAAGGGTCTAACCTTTTTTTTGCTGCATAATTTTAGGAGAGAGGGGGTAGACAATGCGGTCCGCTGTAAGCCATACGCTGAAACGAAAATTTGCCCAGACCTTTGACCTGCCGCCTGCGGTCCTGCTGGACCAGGCCGCCATTCATCTGTTTGGCGATACGGAGGCAAAGATCGTTAATCACAAAGGCCTGGTCCAGTATACGACTACGTGTATCAAGACCCGATCCTCCCAGGGTCTGATTGAGATCACGGGCGAAGATTTGGAGATTGTCTCATTTTCCTCGAGTGAAATAAAAATCTTAGGCGTCATTCGGCAGGTGATGCTAAAATGACCTCTCTATGGCTGTGGTGGCAGGGATATGTGACAATTCGCCTGAGGGGACCGGGTTTGGAACGCCTGCTCAACAAAATAGCTGACCTGGATATTGTGCTGTTCCAGGTCGAGCGCCTCACGAGTGACGTGGTTATCGCCAGGCTTCGAGTACAAGACTTCCGGCGCCTTCGGCCCCTTGTCAGGGACAGCCATATCAGCGTGTCCATCCTAGACAAGCATGGAGCTCCTTTTCTTCTTCGCAGATTCAAACTGCGGGGATTCTTGGCAATAGGCTGCCTACTGTCGTTTTTGCTGATCATGTATTTAGCCAACTTCATCTGGTTTATTGAAGTTTCCGGCAACAGTACCCTGGCCGCGGAAACATTGAAGGAAGCGCTGGAGGATCTTCAGTTAAGGGCAGGCATGGTGCGCAGTGCAGTCCAGCCCCGGCTGATTGAGGTAGAGCTTCTCAAGCGTTTTCCCGACCTGGCCTGGGCGCAAGTGGAGGTACAAGGAGTCAAGCTGGAAGTCATCCTGACAGAGCGGGATGGACTGGATGTGGAACAGGCTGGTCCTGGCCATATCTATGCAGCGGCGGATGCACTAATCACCGAACTGCTCGTCCTGAGGGGAACACCGCAGGTAAGGGACGGCAGCACTGTGCGCAAAGGAGAGCTTCTGATCTCAGGGGAATACTATGACCATAGAGGAGTAAAGCAGTTTGGAGCAGCCCAGGGTGTGGTTAAGGGCAGGGTTTGGTATGAAGGAGTGGGCGAAGCGGCTCTGTCCAGATGGGAAGCGGTAAAGACAGGACGCAGTCACCGCCAGTATGTGCTTGCCATTGGTCCGCTGCGCGTCCCCCTTGGCCGAAGTTATCCTGAAGAAACCCATCTGCGTGAAGCCAGAGAGTGGAGCCTTTCACTGGGGCGGGCTTTAGTGCCCATTAACTGGTCGAGGATTAACTATCATGAAGTGGAGTACGTCAGAACCGCTGTCCCCAGGGACCAAGCAGAAAGAGCCGCCTATGAACTTGCCTGGGAGAGTCTGCGGCGGCAAGGAGTTGCAGAAGAGCTAGTCCTGGAGGAGCGCAGCTGGGTTGAGGCGGTTGCAGATGCTGACGGGATCCGCGTTACGGTTCAGGTAGAAGTGCTCGAGGAGATCGGCCTGTTTATGACTCATTAATTTGCACTTCAGTCCCATTTTGCTTATAATAAGGGCAGATGACACTAAAAGGATGGTTGATGCATTGACTCAGATCTTGCGTCTTCGGGATAACGAACATGCCCAAGCAGTCAGCGGCATGCGGGATGAGTATCTTCGCTTGGTGGAGGCTGCTTTTGGCGTGAAAATTGTACCTCGGGGTTTGGATTTGCTGATCAGCGGTTCAGACGAAGCGGTGGTTAAGACCAAGAAGGCCTTAAGCAACATGGCTGGCTTAGGTACAAATTTGACAAGTCACGATGTTTATTATGCCATAAAGTTAAGTGAGAATGGAGAGTCCACCGACTTGACTGAACTCAGTGCAGGGAATGTGGTCACCACCCATAGAGGAAAAACCATTAGGCCGAAAACTTCCGGTCAGAGGCATTATATTGATACAATTTCCCGCAACGACATTGTCTTTGCCATAGGTCCCGCCGGCACCGGGAAAACCTACCTGGCCATGGCTGCAGCAGTTGCCAGCTTGAAAAAGAAGGAAGTCGAGCGGTTGATCTTGACGCGCCCGGCGGTGGAAGCCGGCGAGCATTTAGGGTTTTTGCCCGGAGATTTGCAGGACAAGGTGGATCCTTATTTGCGCCCTTTGTATGATGCACTCTATGATATTTTAGGGCAGGAAACCTATGTGAAATACCGTGAAAAGGGCATCATTGAAGTTGCCCCACTGGCTTATATGCGGGGCAGAACTTTAGATGACAGTTTTATTATTCTTGATGAAGCTCAAAATTGTACGCCTGAGCAGATGAAGATGTTCTTAACAAGGCTCGGCTTTGGATCCAAAGCAGTGATTACGGGTGATATTACTCAAGTGGACTTGCCTAGGGGAAAAACCTCAGGTCTGATTCAGATTCAGAAGATCCTCAAAGGCCTGGATGGAATTGGTTTCTGCTATCTCAACGAAAGTGACGTAGTCCGTCATCCGCTGGTACAGCGAATAATTGAAGCCTACGATCTCTTCGACAAGTCGCATTCCTAGGAGGCCCGACGTGAAACGCAAGAAAAAGAGCAATCCTAAACAAAGACAGCTTTGGTCAGAGCTGTTTCAGAAAACTACCTTTCGGCAATGGTTAATCGGTGCCGTTATTGCCGTTTGTCTTCTCGCTGTTCTGCTGATTAATGCACTGCCCCAGGGGGTGCAGGTAGAAGTGGGGCAGGTGGCAAAGAAGGATTTGGCGGCTCCCATTACTGCCGTCAACACCCTGGAAACAGAACGCTTGAGGGAGGAAGCGGCCAGACAAGCTGTCTTGGAGGCCAACGAAGATCCAAGTTTTTATCTGATCAACCCCGCCATCGCCCTGCGTGTGGAAGAGAACATTACCGGTATTCTCAATCTGCTCCGCTTGGGAATTGCACCTGAGCCGGTAGAAGATCCAGGTTTCGAATCTGTACCTGAGGCACTTTCTGTGTCAGAGATAGACCGCAGGCTGATCAGGGATTGGAAAGTTGAGATACCCAAGGATACTCTAGAAAGCATCGTTGCTCTCACCTATGCAGAGTTCGATCAGTTTGCCCAGACCACAACCGATCTGGTGCTGGCAGCGATGGAAGAGAGAATCAGCGAAGACGGCCTGCGGGACGCAAGAGACGCTTTTGAAGCAAGCGTGGACCGCAGCAGCCTCCGGGGCGAACTCGCCCACGCAGCTGTCATCATCGGCCGGCAACTGATTCAGCCCAATCTGGTCCTGGATACTGAAAAAGTGAACGCAGCCCGCCAGCAGGCGATGGAATCAGTGGAACCGGTCCATATTATGCAGGGTGAAATCATAGTTCGCAAGGGCGATGTGGTACGTCCTGAGCATATCGAGCTCCTCACAGATGTGGGCCTGATCAAGACCGGGCGCGATTATGGTGTGCTGGCAGGCATGGGCTTGGCAGTAATTGCAGTATCGGCACTGATGGGTGTATTCTTGTATCAAGAACGGCGTGAGCTGTTGAAAAATTGTGTGCAGCTGGCCCTGATAGGCTCCGTGCTGGTGGCAGTTCTGGCCATCGGCAAGCTGTTCAGCATGATTTCGTGGCCAGGTTCCGCCTACCTCAACCCCTCTGCTTTGCTGGGTCTGCTCTTGACTTTGCTGCTGGATGCCCGTGCAGCCAGCATTGCAGCCATAGTCCTGGCCGTCCTGCTGGGACTGGTCTTTGAAATGAACTGGGCAGTTACTGTGTTGGCCTTGGTAGGGGGCCTGGTTGCGGTGCTCAGCGTGTCTAAGGTCAGCCAGCGGGGAGATGTGATGCGGGCTGGTTTTATTGTAGGCGGGGCCAATGTATTCCTGATGATTGCCCTTGGCCTGGTAAGCCAGGACACTCAGCTCATTCTCCACAGCTACCTTGGTCTTCTTTCCGGAGTCTTAGCCTCTATTGTAACCATGGGGGCTTTGCCCTACTTGGAGAGCCTGTTTAAGATCACCTCACCAATTCGCCTGCTCGAGCTGTCCAACCCGAACCACCCCCTCCTGAGGCGTTTGATGGTCGAGGCACCGGGGACGTACCATCACAGTATTCTCGTAGGCAATCTGGCCGAAGCTGCAGCCGAGGCCATCGGGGCAGACGGCTTGCTGGCACGGGTTGGTTCCCATTATCATGACATCGGGAAGCTGAGGAGGCCTTATTTCTTCGTAGAAAACCAGGTTGGCATGGATAACCCCCATGACAAAATGGCGCCCTCACTGTCCACTCTGATTATTACCTCGCATGTCAAGGACGGGCTGGAGCTGGCGAATGAGTTTAAGCTGCCGCCGGTTGTCACCCAGTTTATTGCCCAGCATCATGGTACAGACCTGGTACGTTATTTCTATCATCGGGCCTGCGAGGCCAGTGATGACGATTCAGTTGAAGAGAGAGATTTCCGCTATCTCGGTCCTAAGCCCCAAGGCAAGGAAGTTGCCATTGTCTCTTTAGCAGATGCAACCGAAGCTGCGGTCCGGTCTATCTCCAAACCGAATCCAGGTAAGATTGAGGGGCTGGTCCGCAAGATTATCAAGGATCGCCTCAACTCCGGCGAGCTGGATGAAAGTAAACTGACATTCCAGGATATGGACAGGATAGCTAACGCCTTTACCAAGGTCATTTTGGGCATGTTCCATTCCCGTGTGGAATATCCCGAACAGATTACCAAAGAAGAATTGGAAGGAAAGAAGGCGAAGAATGGAAGTTCTGATAAACAGTGAGCTGGAAGCGGAGGATGTGAGCGCATATGAAGAGCTCATTATCCGGGGCTTTAAAGCAGCCGCCCGCCTGGAGGGTCTCTCGGCCCTTACAGAAGTGAGTGTCACTTTCGTGGATGACGGCATGATCCAAATGCTCAATCGGGATTATCGGGGAATCGATGCACCTACAGATGTACTTTCTTTTCCCCAGGATGATGACGGGGGCTTTGAGGCGGTGCCTGGAATGCCCCGCATGCTTGGAGATATAATAATCTCTTTGCAGAGGGCTAGGGACCAGGCAGCAGAATACGGACACGACGTCAACCGCGAAGTCATGTACCTGGCGGTTCATGGTTTTCTTCACCTGCTGGGCTATGATCATGACAGTCCTGAAGAGCAAAAGCGCATGCGGGAACAGGAGGAGAGGATCTTAAGGGAGCTTGACTTGGGGAGAGATTGAAGGTGAAGCATCGAAGTCTCTACGACAGCGTTAAGGATGCCTTGAGAGGTGTTCTAAATGTCCTGCGCACCGAGAGGAACATGCGGATTCATGCTGCCTGCGGGCTCCTGGTCATTGTGTTGGCCAAGGCTTTGGCTGTAACGCGCCTGGAGTTTGCAATTCTCCTTCTTGTCATCGGCATGATGTTTGTTGCGGAACTGGTCAATACTGCCGTTGAGAAAGCAGTGGACCTGATAACCAAGGAATATCATCCATTAGCTGGAATGGTTAAGAATATCGCAGCTGGTGCAGTCTTGGTGGCTGCCCTGGTGGCGCTGTGGATCGGTTATCTTATATTCAAAGACTATATATTGCCCTAAAGGCGGGATGAACATGACAGGCAAGGAACTGATGGATGCAGCTGTCAAAGCTCGGGAACGAGCATATGTGCCCTATTCTAAGTTTAAGGTGGGTGCCGCTCTTCTTGATCGCCAAGGCAGGGTCTTCAGCGGCTGCAACATTGAAAATGCAGCCTACAGCCCTTCGAATTGCGCGGAACGGACCGCTATTTTCAAGGCGATTTCCGAAGGATCAACGAAATTCTCGGCCATAGCTGTGGTTGCCGATTCGCCTGATGTGGTGACGCCTTGCGGTGTCTGCCGGCAAGTGATGGCTGAGTTTTTTGATCCAGATACTGTTGTCTATCTAGGGAATCTTGCAGGAAAAATCGTGGAGACCACTCTGGAAAAGCTTTTGCCGGATGCGTTTTCCGCGAAAGATATGAGAATGGAAGGAAGGCACTAATGTCCAAGGAAACCAAAGCGTACCGTTCAGGCTTCGTCGCGGTTGTCGGACGCCCAAATGTGGGAAAGTCCACCCTCCTCAATGCCCTTCTGGGCCACAAAGTAGCCATTGTTTCCAACAAACCGCAGACAACGCGCAACACCATTCAATGCGTCCTGACATTGGAAAATGCTCAAATCGTCTTTTTGGATACGCCTGGACTGCACAAGCCCCTGCACAAATTGGGAGAATATATGGTGAAAAGCGCCTTTAATGCACTTGAGGACGTGGACGTCGTGCTCTGGCTGGTAGAGATGGGCCGGTGGACCGCAAGTGAGGATCACATCTTGCGGGAACTGGAAGATGTAACGCAGCCGGTGATTTTAGTTGCCAATAAAGCTGATCAGGCAGACTCCAACGAGCAGCAGACTTTTTTAAGGGAAGTGGCAGAAAAGCGTGATTTTGCAGCCGTTCTGGGGGTTTCTGCGCTGCAGGGGACCAATTTGCCGGAGCTGGTTGAGCAGATCGTAGATCGCTTAGAAGAGGGGCCCCAGTACTACCCGGAAGACTGGATCACCGACCATCCTGAGCGCTTCGTTATCGCGGAGTTTATCCGGGAAGAGCTGCTCCTTCGTACAGAGGAGGAAGTGCCGCATTCCATTGCGGTGGATGTGGAAGAGATTAAGGAGGACCCTGAAAGGAACCTGATGCGCATACGGGCCACCATCTATGTGGAGCGGGAAAGTCAAAAAGGCATTGTAATCGGCAAGCAGGGCAGGGTGCTCAAAGAAGTGGGCACCGGCGCCCGCAGGCAGATTGAGCGGCTCTTAGGGGTCCAAGTTTATCTAGATTTGTGGGTGAAGGTTAAGAAAGACTGGCGCAATAAGCCAGGCGCCCTGAGAGAGTTTGGCTATGAGTAATCCCTCCACTTGCGAGGGGCACCCTCATACCACTTACCGTTTTGGCGAAACTTGTCAAGGGAGGTTCAGCGATGACTACAACTCATGCACATCAAGCAGATGAACGCAGTCAAATAACGGAGCTGGTCATCAAGGCCCAACAGGGAGATGCACGAGTTCGTGAACAGATCCTGCAGGACTATCGCCCTTTCTACTTGCGGGTTGCTTCCGGCACCTGCAAGAAGTACCTTGTTCTGGGGCGCGATGACGAAGCCAGCATCGCTATGATTGCCTTCAATGAGGCTATCGATTCCTATAACGTCGACGGGGGCGCATCTTTTTTCAGTTTTGCAGAAATTGTGATTAAGCGCCGGATGGTGGACCATTTTAGGCGGCAAAGCAAAAGAACAGATGAGATTCCCCTGTCCAGCTTTGAACGTGAGGAACAGGAAGACAGTGTTCTGCAGAAGATCGAGTCGAAGGAAGCCCAGACCGTCCTGCAGATCCAGGAAGAAACAGAAGAGCGACGGGAAGAAATCTTCCGCCTTGACCAGCTGCTCAGCCATTATGGAATTCGCTTTTCCGATTTGGTCAAGGTCTCGCCTAAGCACCAGGATGCCCGTGATCGGGCTTTACAGGTGGCCAAAGTATTAGCGGGGGATCCAGAGCTCTTGGCGTACCTCACTACCAAGAAGTCGCTGCCCCTAAAAGAGCTGGAAGAGCGGGTTGAGGTAAGCCGCAAGACCCTTGAGCGGCAGCGGAAGTACATAATTTCCCTGACTCTTATCTTAATTGGTGATTTTTACCATCTACAGGAGTACCTGAATCGACCAGTGTGAAAGGAGGGACCCAAGTGAGACGCAGTGGGGTTGTTGTTGAAATAGGACCCAAAAATCAAGTTATTGTACTGACCTCTCAGGGGGAGTTTGTCAAGGTCCCTTTTAAGAAGCACGTACAGGTAGGACAGGAAATTCGCTTTGACCCCAAGAGAGAGCGGCTGAGCATCTGGCAATTAGGTCTGGCTGCCACACTGTTCCTGACCTTACTGGGCACGTGGCCCCTGCTTACCGAAAACCTGGCGCCCACAACTTTGACACCTGAGTTTGTTATCACTCTGGATATGGATTCAAGCCTGGAGCTGCAGATCGCTGAAAACAGGGAAGTCTTAAAGATTGAAGGGTTGAATCGGGATGGCCGGGAGCTGGCATCCAACCTGAATGTTGTAGGCGATGATCTGCAAACTGCGTTGACGAAAATTGCCAGCCAGGCTGAAAAAATGGGTTACGCCGGAAGGTCGCAGGATGAGGTAGTGGTGACCATTGCCTCCCAAAGAAATCAGGCGGTTGAGCTGACAGAGTCCATGAATCGGGGCGGCGGGACAGGAGCGCAGGCAGAGATTGAGCGTGCTGTCGTGGACGCCTTCGAATCAAGGCAGCTGGCTCAGGTGCGCATCTGGGAAGTGCCCAGGTCGCTGCAGACTGAAGCGAAGTTGGCAGGAATTACGCCTTCACGCTATCTTGCCATCCAGATGCCGTCCACTTCGGATACAGCCAGTCCAGTGATCCCCCAGCGGCCTGAGACCAGGTTGACCATGGGTGATCCATCCGAGGCTGAAGAGGCAGTGAACTCCCTGGGCAGGACGCCAAGCCTGCAGGCAAGCGTTGATTCGGGCAAGCCGGCGTTAACTCCGGCAAGGTGGACAGGAGACAATCTCAATCCGGCAAGACGAACTGATTTGTACAATATTGATTTTTCTGTAGCAGGATTTAAAGGAGACCTTTGATCTAAACTATGAGAGTAGACGAATTTGATTTTGAACTGCCGGATGAACTAATTGCCCAGACTCCTTTGCAGCAGCGCGATCATTCCAGACTCTTGGTGGTTCATAGAGACACCGCTGTTTTGGAGGATCGCAGTTTTCCGGACATCATGGATTATCTGCGGCCTGAGGATGTTCTGGTCTTGAACAACTCGAGAGTGATTCCGGCACGCCTGTTTGGGCGCAACAGCCGCGGCGGCCAGTCAGGCCGCCAGCAGCCGGGTTTGGTTGAAATCTTGCTTTTGCGGCCCTTTGGGGCAGGCCAGTGGGAAGTGTTGGTTAAGCCGGGCAAAAGGGCTCGTCCAGGTGCCGAAATTGTGTTTTCGCCGCTTCTGTCGTGCAAAGTGCTTGATGTGACCAAGAGCGGCGGACGGCTTGTGGAATTTTCCTTTGCTGGAGATTTTGAGGAAATACTGGCACAGCTGGGGGAAACGCCTCTGCCGCCATATATTCACGCGAAGCTTGATGATCCTGAGCGCTATCAGACAGTGTATGCCAGAGAGTCGGGTTCAGTGGCGGCGCCTACAGCAGGGCTTCACTTTACTCCAGAGCTGTTAGGCCGGATCGAAAATCTGGGTGTGGCTGTAGTTCCCCTCACTTTGCACGTGGGCTTGGGTACTTTTAGGCCAGTCAAAGTGGATAAAGTAGAAGATCATGTGATGCATGAAGAGTACTATGAGCTTACCGAGGAGAATGCAAGGATCATCAACGACCGCCTGCGATCCGGAGGGCGGGTTTTTGCTGTCGGCACAACAACTGTGAGGGTTTTGGAAACCTTAAGCGATGGGCAGGGGCAGGTGCGTCCGGGTTCCGGCTGGACAGATATTTTTATCTATCCAGGCTGCCGCTTCAATGTTGTCGATGTGCTGCTGACCAACTTTCATCTGCCAAAATCCAGTCTGCTGATGCTGGTTTCAGCCTTTGCAGGCCAAGAAACCATCAAGACAGCCTATGAACATGCTGTAGCAGAAAAGTATCGTTTCTTCAGTTTCGGAGACGCCATGCTGCTGGTTTGAAGGGAGCATCCACGTGCCTTTAAATTTCACAGTGTTATCGGAATCAAGTACAACAAGGGCTCGCCTGGGACGGTTGGAAACTACCCACGGCGCTGTTCAGACTCCAGTGTTCATGCCTGTGGGAACGCAGGCTACAGTGAAAACAATGGCCCCCCATGAACTGGAGGATTTGGGTGCGGAGATAATTCTCAGCAACACCTACCATCTCTATCTGCGTCCAGGCAGCGATGTGGTGGCAGAGGCGGGGGGGTTGCACCGGTTCATGAACTGGAATCGCCCAGTTCTGACAGACAGCGGCGGGTTTCAGGTGTTCAGCCTGGGACCTCTGCGCAAGATCACTGAAGAAGGGGTTCACTTTCGGTCCCATTTGGACGGCTCAAAGCATTTTATCAGCCCGGAAAAATCCATGGAGATCCAGATGGATTTAGGCGCGGACATAATCATGGCTTTTGATGAATGTGCACCGTATCCCGCTGATCGGGACTACGTAAAGGAGTCGAAAGACTTGACCACTCGCTGGGCCAAGCGCTGCCAAAAGGCCCATACCCGTGAAGACCAGGCCCTTTTTGGCATTGTGCAGGGCGGCATGTACCATGATCTGCGCAGAGAAAGCGCTTTAGAACTCATGGAACTGGACTTTCCAGGCTACGGCATCGGCGGCTTGAGTGTGGGAGAGCCCAAGGACATTATGTATGAGGTTCTGGATGATCTCATCCCGGTTATGCCCAAAGACAAGCCCCGCTATCTCATGGGGGTCGGTTCCCCCGACTGTCTAGTGGAGGCTGTGATGAGGGGAGTGGACATGTTTGACTGTGTCTGGCCCACGCGGCTTGCCCGGCATGGCATGGTCATTACCCGTCAGGGGAACATGGCCATTCGCAATTTGCCCTATGCCAGAGACTTCAGGCCCATCGAGGAAGACTGCGGCTGTTATGCCTGCAGGAACTTTTCCCGGGCGTACATCCGCCATCTGCTGAAGGCGGGCGAGGTGTTGGGCATTCGCCTCACCACAATTCACAACATTGCCTTCCTGACTCGGCTGATGCGGGAAATAAGGGAAGCTATTGCCGAGGACCGGTTATTGGAGTACAGTCGCGAGTTTTTAGGAGTGTTTGGTGCAGAAAAATAGAGGAACCTGCAGTCCTAAGTAGAAAAATAGGAAGGTAGGCATTTTGGAGGAGGTGAAGTGCATGTTCTTTTTACAAGCTGATGCTGCTGGTGAGGCTGCAGCAGGCGGCGGACTGTTAGGCTTATTCCTGCCTTTTCTGATCGTTGGTGTGCTGTTTTACTTTATGATCATCAGGCCCCAGCAAAAGCAGCAGAAGGAAAGAAAATCAATGCTTGACGGGCTGAAGAAGGGTGACCGGATTGTTACAGTGGGCGGCATCTATGGCGAGATTACAGCGCTCAAGGAAGACTACGTAACACTTAAGGTTGCTGACAAAGTAGAGATCAAAGTCTCCCGCAGCGGAGTCGGACATGTAATTACGGATTAAGCTGCTGCAAAGCAAGCAATGAAGAATTGGCCTCCTTGAGGCAGCGCCCACCCTTGGGTGGCAAAACCACCACTAAGGTGGTTTTCTTCTAAATACAGGAAGGGAAAGGGGATTACCATGCGCAGGCTTTTTATTATTGGTCTTATAATCTCATGCTTGTTTTTTGGCGTCCAGGCGGTGCATGCTGGAAATTTCTACCTGCATGAACATCCCAGTTATTGGTGGTACGTAGTTGAAGACCCGGCTTTTAGCGTCATTATACCCTCCGGGGCAGACAACTACATTGAGCGCTCCATCTTCGGCATGGATACTTTGCTCATGACTTTCAAGAATGGGACGATCACCATGGAAGTCAATTGCCAGCCCGGAACAGATGTGGAATCTGTCCGCAACAGTCTGGATGTACGCTACAAGCCTCTGGTGAAAAACATTACAGTTCTGAACAATGGTGAAATAACGACCTCCAATGGTTTGAAAACACATTTCTATGCCTATGAGGCTACCGGCGCCAATGGCAAAAAGGTGATGCTGAGGACGGTTCTTTTTCAAAGAAAGCACCATGTCGTCTACCTTAACCTGTTCTTAGAGGCAGACCAGTATGAAGGGGATATGCGTGAGTACTGGATCAGGGCTGTGAATGGCTTTCAGTGGGACTAATCTAGGATAGGGAGTGTTCTGATGCGAGTTAAGTTGTCGGATGTAGCCAAACATCCAAGTATCGATGCCTACATTCAGCAGGCCGATGCCAATCTCGGGGCCATGGGCTTTACTGAGCACGGACGGCGCCACATTAGTCTGGTTTCTTCCATTGCTCGTAATGTTTTGGAGCGCTTAGGCTACGATGAGCGTTTAGCAGAGCTGGCGGCCATTGCCGGTTATCTGCATGATCTGGGCAATTGCGTAGGCAGAGTAAATCACGGGGCAGCCGCGGCCCTTTTAGTGGAGCCTTTCTTGCGGGAGCTCGGCATGCCGCCTCATGAGGTGGCGCTGATCCTCAGTGCCGTAGGTAATCACGAAGAAGAAGTGGGAGAGCCCGTGAATGAAGTGGCCGCTGCGTTGATTCTGGCAGATAAGTCGGATGTACACAGAACACGGGTCCGCAATCCAGATCTGCCTACTTTCGATATTCATGACAGGGTGAACTATGCCGCAATCAAGTCATTCCTGGATGTGGACGAGAAGGAACGCATAATCACGCTGCGCATTACAATTGAGACGGAGAACACTTCCATCATGGAGTATTTTGAAATCTTCCTGGAACGGATGCTGATGTGCCGCCGGGCCGCTGCCTATCTGGGCTGCGAATTCAAACTGAGAATTAACGAGGCGCAATTGCTCTAGACAGTCCGTTGCTGCGATAGTATAATTGTTAATTGTTGGTGTTGAATATTGAAGCGCAAGGGAGGAGTGCAGTTTGAGACGCAGGAACGGCTGGAGAATAGGCCTGATCATTGCAGTGCTGCTCATTTCTGGAGTTTTTTTGTTTGGTTCTCCGTTCAACCTTGGTCTTGATCTCAAAGGCGGAGTGCATGTTGTCCTCGAAGCTGACGAGTCAGCTGCCGAAGTAACCAATGAGAGCATGGTCGGGGTTGTTTCTATTATCGAAAGGCGCATTAACGCTCTGGGAGTGTCCGAGCCTTTGATTCAAAGACAGGGGGCTCGCCGGGTGATTGTGGAACTTCCCGGCATCCATGACCAGCAGCAGGCTATTGAAACAGTGGGTGCCACAGCTCTGCTGGAGTTTAAGGATCCCAATGGCAGCACAGCGGTAGACGGCTCATATCTAAAGAATGTGCAGCTTGGCGTCGACCGTTACGGGCAGCCCGCTATTGACCTGGAGTTTGACGGAGAAGGGGCGCGCTTGTTTGCCCAGCTGACGACTCGCTTCCAGGGACAAGCTACCACAATTGTCCTAGACGGCGAAGTGCTGCAGACAGTAATGATTAGGGAGCCGATCCTGGAAGGAAAGGCTCAGATCACAGGCGGAATGACTATGGAAGAGGCACGCCATATGGTGATCCTGCTCCAGGAGGGGTCACTGCCTGTACCGATGAAAATTATGGAAATCCGCAATGTAGGTCCAACCTTGGGGCAGGACTCAATTGACAGAAGCTTCCGGGCGGGCATTATCGGGGCCGTTCTGGTTCTGATTTACATTGCGCTGTACTACAGGCTGCCAGGCTTGGTTGCCGACTTGGCGCTGCTTATTTACATTGTCATCGTCCTGGGCATTCTGTCTGCGATAGACGCGGTCCTCACCTTGCCGGGCATCGCCGGAATCATACTGTCCATAGGCATGGCAGTGGATGCAAACGTGCTGATCTTTGAGCGGGTTAAGGAAGAACTGGCGGAGGGCAAGCGACTGCGTTCTGCGATAGAAGCAGGTTTCAGCCGCGCTTTTACCACGATTCTGGATTCTAATATTACTACGCTGATCACAGCGGCAGTGCTGTTTATTGTGGGAACCGGCGGAGTCAGGGGATTTGCTGTCACATTAGGAGTTGGCATTCTGATCAGCATGTTCACTGCGCTCTTCGTTACCAGATTGCTCCTGGATCTTATGGTGGACCGCCGCCCCGATACTATGGCCAAACATTTCGGTATGGGGGGGTTTAGAAGATCATGAACTTCGTACGTTACAGAAATCCGGCAATCCTGTTCTCAGCGGTGATGGTTGCCCTTTCCATCATCTTGCTTTTCTATCCCGGTTTGAATCTTGGCGTTGACTTCACAGGCGGTACAATTTTAGAACGGCGGACTGAACAGAATGTCACCACTGATCAAGTGCGCAAAGTTTTGGATGATGCCGTACCGGAAGTGGACCTCTCGGGGGCGGTTGTGCAGCTTCTGGATCAGTCCGGAGATTTCATGATCCGCACCAGACCCTTGGACAATTCCGAGATTCTCCGGATCGATGAAGCTTTTTCGGCAGAGTTTGGTTCTTTGGTGGAGCTGAAGACGGATGTTGTTGGTCCGGTGATCGGCAGGGAACTAGTACGCAACGCAGTTATTGCCATTGCAGTCTCTGCTGCAGGGATCCTCGCTTACATCGCCTGGAGGTTTGAACACCGTTTTGCTGCAACAGCTGTGCTTTGTCTAATGCATGACGTCTTAATTGTCTTGGGCTTTTTCGCACTGACAGGGCGGGAAGTGAACAGTCCCTTTGTAGCGGCGGTTTTGACTGTCTTGGGATACTCCATTAATAACACCATCGTTGTTTTTGACCGCATTCGTGAAAACTTGCGGCTGAAGAAGAAACGAAGCTATGCAGCCCTTGTCAACGACAGTCTGAACCAGACCCTGACTCGGTCCTTGAACACGAGTATCACAACCCTGCTGGTGATTGTGATGCTGGTTATCTTCGGGGGAAGCGCAATTGGAGACTTTGCCATGGCCCTCTTAATCGGAATCCTGTTTGGCACCTACTCTTCCCTGTTCCTGGCAGGTCCGCTGTGGCTGACCTGGATGGAGCGGAAAAAATAGTGGAGAAAACAGTACTGGCGCAGTTCACTTCGAACTTGCGCCAGTCTTTTAATCTATCTCGTCTTGATAGTACTTTGGTTTAGGAATGAAAATGTAAGGGATGTTGCGGTAGAGCTGGCGAAAGTCCAGCCCGTATCCCACCAGGAAAGCATTGGGCACCTCAAAACCTACGTAGTCGACGGGAATCTCGACCTTACGGTTGGATGGTTTGTTTAGCAGGGTACAGATGCGCAGTGAAGCCGGGTTTCGGCTTCGGAGGTTATTAAGGAGATAGCTTAAGGTCAGCCCGGTGTCAATTATGTCCTCTACAATAATTACATGCTTGCCTTCGATGCTTTCCTCCAGGTCCTTTGTTATGCGGACTACTCCTGATGACTGCGTGGCATCTCCGTAACTGGAGACTGACATAAAATCATAAGTAACGGGCGAGGTAATGTGTTTAGCCAAGTCGCAAAGGAACATTAGTCCGCCCTTAAGAATACAAATCAGTGCAATCGGCTTGTCTCCATAATCTTGGGAGATGGCTTGTCCAAGTTCTCGGACCCGGGTTTGAATTTCTTCTTCTGTGATTAACACTCGTTCAACTATATCCACATTTTCACACCCCTCATTTTTTTCAATACTACTACTTCTGCAAAGAAAGATCAAGGGTCTGAGTCTGCGTCGCGGGCAGGGGCAGGAAGTAGTGCCGGCGCCGTAGAATGAACAGGGATGGAGGCAGTGCTATGGGTTGTGTGANNCCTGTAGTGGCGCAGATCCTGATTAATCGGGGCATCACCACAGTTGAAGCAGGGCGTGAATTTTTCGAGTGTGATTTAGGGGCGCTTCCAGACCCCTTTTTAATGTGTGGGATGGACAAGGCTGTGGAGCGTGTGCGCAAAGCTTTGGCAAGTGGAGAATCCATTGTAGTCTATGGTGATTATGATGTGGACGGCCAGACAGCTGCAGCCCTGCTAGTTACAGTTCTGCGGGAGCTGTCTGCAGATCCCGCAGCAATTGCCTACTATCTTCCCGACAGATTGGAAGAAGGGTATGGCTTAAACCGCGCGGCGCTGGAGAGACTGAGTAAACGGGCGTCTCTTGTGATTACTGTAGACTGCGGCATTTCTTCGGTTGCTGATATCGAGTACGCCAACAGTGCAGGTTTGGACGTGATCGTCACCGATCACCATGAACCGGGGCCGGTGTTGCCTCCTGCAGCGGCAATTCTTAATCCGAAGCAGGAAGGCTGTGACTATCCTTTCAAAGAACTCGCCGGTGTAGGTGTAGCCTTCAAGCTGGTGCAGGGGCTCGGTGCGGAGAGTCCGGCAAATCTCTTGGACTTGGTGGCTTTGGGAACAGTTGCGGACTTAGTTCCTTTAGAAGGTGAAAACAGAACGTTGGTCAGTCAGGGTCTCGTTCGGTTATCCCAAACCAGACGCCCTGGCTTGCGCGCTTTGATGGAAGCAGCAGACGTTGCAGAGCCAACCGCTGGGGACCTTGGTTTTCGTTTGGGCCCCCGCCTCAATGCGGCAGGCCGCTTAGGCGATCCTTTACGCGGCGTGCGGCTGCTCTTGACCCAGGACGAAACGGAGGCCAGGCAGTTAGCCTCAGAACTGGACCATGAGAACGCCCTGCGCCAGGATTTGGAGGCTCAGGTTCTGGAAGAAGCTGTTAAGACAGTGGAAAGGTATAGTCTACATACACGCAAAGCACTGGTTGTATGGGGTGAAAACTGGCACCAGGGGGTTGTGGGCATTGTGGCATCCCGCCTGGTTGAACGGTATTACCTGCCGACTGTTGTGGTGAGCGTCAGTGAAGGTGAAGGTGTGGCTTCCGCCAGGAGCATAGAAGGTTTGGACATGTATAAAACTTTGCGTGACTGCGCTTCGCTGCTGACCAAGTACGGAGGCCATACCATGGCTGCGGGCCTGACCCTGCCTGCAGAAAATCTCCCTGCCTTCCAGGAGATGTTTGAAAGGCTTTGTGCTGAAAGAATAAGCCCCGAAGACTATATGCCGAAGCTGTACCTGGATGGTACAATAGAGCTTAGCCAAATAACGGAAAAGCTTGTGGAAGAGCTAAGTGAGCTCGAACCGCACGGATTTGGAAACCCTGCTCCTTTACTTGCGGCAGAAGTGTCTGTTCAGCATACCAGGAGGGTGGGATCCCAGAATAATCATCTGCAGTTGACTGTCAAAGACCAGACGGGTGAACTGCCTGCTATTGCTTTTAGTTTCGGTGAGGAGCAGGCAGAGATTGAAAAACACGCTGAGAGGATCGCCCTGGCCTTTGTTCCCGGGATCAATGAGTGGCGAAGCCAGAAAAACTTGCAGCTCACGGTCAAAGAATGGGAACCACGTGCCGCAGGCATGCACTATGTACGCCGCTGGACGGTTGATCTCTACCCCTGGCGCTTGGGTGCCGCGTACTTCCAGAGCAGCTCTCTGCACTTGAAGGACAACGGGCTGATGCCGCCGCCCATGCATGACTGGATTGATCTGCGGGGCATCTGGGATAAGGCCCGTGCTTTGGAAGAACATGCAGAGCGAGGGAACCTGGAGTCTGTCCTGATCTTAGTGAATACTCCTGCAGCAGCCCTCAGCACATGCCGAGAACTGAGGATTAGAGTACCCGGGGGAGATCAGTTCATCGGCTTTGAGCACGAAAGGCTCACCGATGAAGAGAGGCGGGAATGGCAGGAATTTCAGCCCCGCTGGCTTGTAACCACCGGATTTAGCCTTGAAGGACGTTCCTGGCCCTGCGTGTGGTTCTGGGAACCTCCCTTCAATCGAGGGACTGAGCTTTTGTGGACCTCCCTTGTTAAGAACCGAGGAGAAGTTGTGGCAGCTTTTGGCCCAAGGGATGTCCGCAGGCTCCAGGGAGATTTAGTGCAATACTATCCTGACCGGGAGGGAATGGCAAAGATCTACTCAGCCTTAAGAAGCGCCGGCGGTGAAATTGCTGTTAGGGATGCTTATGAACGCTTGGACAAATTGGGTATGCTCGGCGCTCTATCCATAGCCCTCGGTGTCTTTTCTGAGCTGGGCCTTTGGAAGTATGATGGAAAACGCATTATATACTTGCCGTCACCAAGGCAGAAACTAGACTTGGAGCAATCTGTTTTGTATAATAAGGTTATCAAAATGCGCCAAGAATCGGCTAATTACTTGAGGCGTTGTTTGGAAAGGGGATTTTTCCAGGATGGACTTAAAAGAGAAAATTAGAGTGATACCAGATTTCCCGAAGCCGGGGATTAGTTTTAAAGATATTACCACCTTGCTGAAAGACGGTGAAGCTTTAAGAGAAGCGATCAGGCGCATGGCCGAGCACTTCAGCGGTCATGGAGTGGAAATGATTGTGGGAGTGGAGTCCCGCGGCTTTATTCTCGGCGCCCCTTTGGCTTACGAGATGGGTCTAGGCTTTACGCTGATCCGCAAGCCCAAGAAACTCCCCGGTGAAGTCTTGTCCGTGGAATATGACCTGGAGTATGGCACAGACAGCCTCGAGATTCACCGTGATGCCTTCCCTCCTGGGACGAAAGTCTTGGTTGTGGACGACCTTTTGGCAACAGGCGGGACGATCGCAGCGGCAATTGAGCTCATCCACAAGCTTGGCGGGGAAGTCGCCGGCTTGGCATTTTTGATAGAGCTAAGCTATTTGGGCGGCCGCGAAAGGCTCATGGATTACGATATCTTCTCATTGGTGAGCTATGAAGAGTAAATGAAGGAAAGGGGGACCCGCTTTGGACGTACAACACCTTCTTGACCGCATTCTCAGCTACTATCCAACTGCTAATGTGGAGCTGATTAAGAAAGCCTACCACTTTTCTCAGCGCGCCCATGAAGGACAGACCCGCGAATCGGGAGCCCCCTATTTTGAACATCCCTACCAGGTGGCACTCATTCTGGCCAATCTGGAGCTGGATATGGAGACAATAGCGGCGGGACTGCTGCATGACGTTTTGGAAGACACTCCAGTCACTAGGGAAGAGTTGGAAGAAAATTTCGGCTCCGCGGTTTTGATGCTGGTGGATGGTGTCACGAAACTGGATAAGCTTCCCTTTCGGGATCGCTTTGAGCACCAGGCCGAAAACATGCGCAAGATGATCTTCGCGATGGCGGAAGATGTCAGGGTTATCTTGATTAAGCTGGCTGACCGCCTGCACAATATGCGGACTCTCGCCCATGTTTCCCCTGCGCGGCAGGTGCTGATTGCCCAGGAGACTTTGGACATTTTCGCACCCCTGGCTCATCGTCTGGGCATTTGGAGCATCAAGTTTGAAATGGAGGACCTGGCTTTCCGCCACATCAATCCGACAGAATACTACCGACTGGTGGCGGAAATTGATCGCAAGCGGCAAGAACGCGAAGGCGACCTCAAAGAGGTTATGGATATCATCATCGAACGCCTTGCGGAAGTGGACATGTTCTGTGACATCCAGGGACGGCCTAAGCATTTGTACAGCATTTATCAGAAGATGCAGCGGCAGCACAAAAATCTGGACGAGATCTATGATCTCATGGCAATCCGGGTAATTGTAGACAGTGTGCGGGACTGCTACGCTGTACTAGGCATTATTCATGCTCTTTGGAAGCCGATTCCCGGCCGTTTCAAGGATTACAT
>MTKW01000611.1_pt1 | contig 20813 bp, 19 predicted proteins | sample 1042761 | NCBI WGS metagenome assembly MTKW01 (sample SAMN06205366, study PRJNA360243) | anaerobic digester metagenome | biome: Wastewater treatment plant; feature: Anaerobic digester sludge; material: sludge; isolation source: anaerobic digester fed with sludge from wastewater treatment plant ... | reverse complement strand
TCTCCGAATAGGTTAATAGCCATTACCGTTAAGAAAATACATACTCCGGGTGGTATCCATAGCCAAGGTCTCTGAGACATATTTATATATTGATTGGCTGCTTGTATCATATTACCCCAAGTTGGATATGGAGGTGCAACCCCAAGTCCTATAAATGAAAGTGCTGACTCAAGCATTATCGCCCCACCAAGTCCAAGTGTAGCATTTACTATAATCGTAGGAACGACGTTTGGAATTAAGTGTCTTAAAATTTTATTACTGTCTTTGATTCCCAATGCTTCTGTAGCTAATATAAATTCTTGTTCTTTAAATGACAAGATTTGACCTCTTATAAGTCTTGCTAAGCCCGGCCAAGAAATTATACCTATTATAAACATTACGACATAAATTCTCTTTCCAGGATCGACTTTTAAATCACTCATAAGAGCCCCGAATACAATCAGAAGTGGGAATGTAGGTATTGACATTATAATGTCTACCAGTCTCATCAGAATAGAATCAACCCATCCACCGTAGAATCCGGAAACACCACCGATTAGCGTTCCAAGCAATACCTGAATAAGTATAACTACTATACCTACCATCATGGATGTTCTACCACCGACTAGTAATCTGTATAGAATATCTCTACCATTTTCATCTGTTCCCAATCTATGTTCTGCTGAAGGAGCTTTGTATCTATCGACTAAGCTTGTATATTCTACAGTATAGTCCATAAACATTGGTCCAATAGCTACGGCTATAATCAAGAAAGCTAAAATAAGTCCCCCAAACATAGCCAGTTTGTTTTTTCTAAGTCTCCTGAATGCCATACGCCAAGGAGATTCGATTACTTGTTTCTGTTCTCTTTGATCTCTATTTGTTATATCAGTCATATAAGGCCTCCATTATTGCAATCTAATTCTAGGATCCGCAGCAGCATATAATAGGTCTGCCAACAAGTTTCCTGCTAAGGTCAACACAGACATCAAGACATTAAATGCCATTAGGAAAAAGTAGTCTCTTTGATTAATCGATTGTAGAGCGACTCTACCAATTCCCGGCCAACCGAATATACTTTCTGTCAATATGGCGCCAGCAAAAAGTCCAGGTAACATAAATCCTAATAGAGTTATAAGTGGAATCATAGCATTTCTAAATGCATGTTTATATATAACAACGTTTTCAGAAAGGCCTTTGGCTCTAGCTGTACGTATATAGTCTTGTCTTATTACTTCCAGCATTGCAGTTCTGGTATAACGCATTAGACCACCAATACTGATTAAAGTTAGTACGATTACAGGTAATACCATATGCCTCATGACATTAAGTGCATCAGCAAATCCTGTAAGTTTTGATCCCGCTGTTCTCATTCCAACCAGTGGTAATAAACCTAGATCCACTGCAAAAATCTTCTGTAAAACAAGACCGAAGAAGAATGCGGGTATTGAAATTCCTATAAGTGCAAATACCGTAAAAATCATATCAAATATAGAGTATTGTTTAACGGCAGAGTAAATCCCAATCGGGACTGCTATTAAAATTGCTAAAATTTGTGCAACTACAGCCAGTAAAAATGAATTCCATATATAATCGCCAATTACTGCAGTTACAGGTTTACTAAATTGTGAAGAATCACCAAAGTCTCCTTTTAACATATTGGTAACCCATCTGAAATATCTTATATGAGTAGGATCATTTAATCCATGTTTGTCTTTTATTTCTGCAAGCCTTTCAGCAGAAATCTTAATATTTGCATATTGTAGATCAATAAAATCTGAAGGCATCAGAGAAAATACTATAAATAGTATTAAACTAATACCGATGAGCATGGGTATTATTTGTATTAATCTTCTTCCTATGTATTGAAGCATTTTGACCTCCTAAGTTATAAACGAGCCCAAACGAATTGGGCTCGTTCAAAGTTAATTCATTAATCGATTGTCGCTTTCCATAGATCCCAATAAACTCTGTAATATGGAGATGCTGTTAAGTTTTGAACTCTTGTATTAGCAGCTATCATATCAGATCTTTGATATATTGGAATTNNAGTTGCCCAGTCTACGTACTCAACGCTAAAGTCGATTCCAACTTCTTTAAAGTCTTTGATCATTTCCGGTATAAGTATTTTTTGTACTGGGTTATCTTCCATTCCTAAGAAGTTAATTTTTAGTGGTTGTCCATCTTTTTCAAGTATGCCGTTAGCATTCTTTTCCCAACCAGCTTCTTTGAATAATTCAGTAGCTTTTGCTAAATCGAATTCGTATTTGTTTACGCCTTCATCTGTAAAGTATGGAGAAACTCTTGATTGAACTATATTGATTTCATTTCCGAATTCACCATAAACAGCTTCAGTAACGCCTTTTCTATTAATAGAATGTGCTATAGCTTGACGAACAGTTTTGTCAGCTAATATAGTGTTAGCTTTTTGGTTCATTCCAACGTATCCATATCCATTAGTTGGATATACACATAGATCTAAGAATCCAGCCTTTTCAACTTCCATTCTATTGTCAGTTGTAGCATTTAATTCCATAATATCAACATCACCTGTAAGAACTGCTGAAAGTTCTGCTGATGAAGAAATTATTTTGAATATTATGTTAGGAATTTGAGGTTTTCCTTGCCAGTAGTCTTCATTAGCTTCAAGAACTACCTCTTGACCTGCTGTATAAGATACAAATTTATACGGACCAGATCCCATTGGTGCTTCGTTTAAGCTTCTCATAAAAGCTATGTCAATTTTTCCGTCAGGTGCATAATAATGTGAAGGATAAATAGCAACTGATGTATCAAATTTGAAAAGTACATTAGGCTCTTCTAATTTAAATGTAATCTCTTTTTTATCTTCAGAAACTACGATACCTTCTATATCTTCTGCTTCACCTTTTTGGTATGCTGCGTATCCAACGATTTTAGCGTCGTCAAAGTTAGCAACTCCGTCAAAGTCAGGATGTCCTGCAACTAGGTATGCAAATTTAATATCATCTGCTGTTACAGGCTTTCCATCAGAGAATTTTACATCTTGAACAATTGTAAGCTTGTATTCTGTTGCAGATATAACATCAAGTTTACAAATATTGTCGATTAGATTTCCTTCAGGATCATTTTTAAGAGTTGAATCAAAAATTTGATCGATAATATTTTGGTCATATGAAGTTTGTCTGAATAGTGGGTTGAAAACTCCATTAAACTGTGCAGAACCAACTACTAGAGTGTCTTTACCTCTACCTGTAGCTAATTGTGGATTAAGATCAGGTTGAGTTGCCTTTGTCCAGAAGTCACCCTCTTTTTTAGGCTCTTCAGCTGGCTTATCTTCGCCCTCTTTTTTGTCCTCATCCTTAGGTTCTTCTTTTTTTGCATCATCTGCAGGTTTTTCAGTTTCTTCAGTCTTTTTGTCTTCAGCAGGTGCTTCTTGTTTAGGTCCACAAGCTACAAACACCATTGTGAAAACTAGTACTAATGCTAGAAGCATTATCCATCTTCGTTTCATACTATACCCCCTGGTTAATATTTTATATGCATGAAATCGTCTGCTGGATTTTGGTAAATTGTCAGTTACATAAGCAAATTAATAATTTGTGGGCATGCTTTGTCTTATCATTTTAGCAATAAAAAATAGACTCACATAGTAAATCTAAATATTGGTTTTTAAATGATTTGATTTTAAAAAATTTGGCTTATACCCCATCCTCATAATTTGCTTACAAAACTGTCAACTTACCATTTTAATCGGCATCGAGTTCTATGCACATTCTCAGTGATTGCTAACCCTTTTAAATTAAAGACCTTCTGTATGTGAAGGTGGGTTAGCTGTCAATCGTTTCCTGACGTCCGTTCATAGACGGCATGTCATCCACTCTCGAACTTTGGCTGTCCCTTATAAATAGCGTAGGTTTTATTTATTCAGGTTAACAATCTATCTGAGAACAATTTAATTATAACCTATATCTTCCTATCTTTCAAGTTTAATGAAATCATTTTCCACCGATACTGTTATCCAAACCATTTATAATTTAAGTTACTTTCTAAGTCTTTTTATGGTTTATTGCGATATAGCATCTGTGTATCCGATATATACTATATCGTAGATATTAAATCTCATTAATAGTATATATTTATGATTTATTAAAATTCTGTAATAGTATGTTTTTCTGTCTTCTCTAATTCCTTTAAATTAAACATCTCTAATGATATAATGATAAATAAGAAGTGAGGTCATTAATTATGAATAAAACAATAAGTATTTTCTCTAATATCAATACCAAATCTATTTTAATAAAAGATGTTTTGGTAAGTAAGCTTTTAAACAAAGGATATAGTGTAATCTATAATCCTTCAGAAGAAGCACTATTAAATGTTTGCATCGGTGGAGATGGATCTTTTTTAAGAGCGGTCCATGATTCAAAGTTTTCCCAGGTACCGTTTGTAGGGATAAACACGGGACATCTAGGTTTCTATCAAGAGATTTTGATTTCTGAAATAGATACTTTCATAGACGACTTTATTAACGACAATTACAGCATATCAAAACTTGCTCTACTACAAGGCATTGGGAAACCAAAAACAAACGAATACGATCTTTATGCCTTAAATGAATTTGTTATAAAATCTAAAAATAGCAGTATAGTGCATTTGGACGTTTATATAGATGATTATCATTTGGAAAGATTTGCCGGAGACGGTCTTATTATTTCTACACCTTCGGGAAGTACCGCTTACAATTTCTCCGTTGGTGGTTCTGTTTTATACCACGAACTAAAAGGGTATCAACTAGCTCCAATTGCTCCTATTAATTCGAGAGCATACAGATCTCTTATGAACTCTATTGTAATGCCGGATACCAGCATTTTAAGAATCGTTCCAGATGTAGAAGACTTAAAAAACCTCCAACTAATTACCGATGGAAATGTTACAGATACCGGGATTTCTGAAGAGTTTGAGTTTAAAATAGCGAAAAGACATATTAATAAATTGGTATTTAATCCAAGATGGTATTGGATTAATATAAAAGATAAATTCCTATAGAAAAATAAGGGAAGGTTGCTATCCAGCAACCTTCCTCATTTTATTGAATTATTTCATAAGCTTTTTGTAGCATGCTGGCTCCAATCGGCGCCGCTGTCGTTCCTCCTAATGTACCGTCTTCTTCCAGAACTACTGCAACAGCAAATTTAGGATCTTCAACCGGTGCAAAGCCTACATACCATGCGTGAGTTAATCCTGATGCTGTTTCAGCTGTACCTGTTTTCCCTCCAGACTCAAGACCCGGAATCTGAGCAGTATGATAATTTTCAACAACTGTCTTCATATAGTTTTTGAGAGTATTTGCTATCTCCGGAGTAGTTACCTCTGATAGCACATTAGTATTTACGTCTCGTACAAGTTCTCCATCTTTTTTGATTATCCTGTTGACGAGTATAGGTCTAACCATTTTACCTTCATTAGCTATTGCAGAAACTGACATAGCCATATTTAACGGAGTTACTAGTGTAGTTCCCTGCCCATATGCAGCCGCAGCCAAATCTGTTTTACTCATTCCGTCTTTGAATGGTGATTTGGATACTTCCACAGGTAGGTCAAAACCTATCTTTCTATTGAACATAAATCTTTCAAAAATGTCGGACATCTTCAGTGATCCAACTTCTATCGCTTTATCTACGAAATAGGTATTGGAGCTATGAACCAAAGCCCACATCATATTTATATCTCCATGAGCTTGATGTTCAAAATTGTTGATAGTATATCCTTCTATTTCAGTTTTACCTTGATCATTGTAGTTTAAATCAATAGTATCAGTAGATTCCATAATCGCTGTAGCAGTAATAATTTTAATTACTGAACCCGGTGTATAGAGACCTTGGGTAGATCTATTTAATAATGGTGAATTTGAATTATTTATCAATGACTCCCAATCCTCAGATATGGTGTTTGGATTAAAAGTCGGATTGGCAAACATCGCATAAATTTCACCAGTTTTCGGATTCATTACTATAATGGAACCTTTATGACCTTCCAATAGCGAACTAGCATGAGATTGTAGTTCTACATCCAAGGTGGTTCTTAAATCATTACCTATTGTATTTTCAATCACCAAGTTTTTAATATCATCTATCGGCGTAGTCCTAGTCATATTTAACAGTTCTGAATTAAATGATTGTTCCAAACCAGTCTTGCCATAGTCTTTAGATGTATAGCCAAGAACATGACAGAATAAACTCGCAAAAGGATAAATTCTCTTCTGTTCACCATTTACTTGATCTATGGACTCAGCGATGACAATTCCATTTCTATCGGTTATCTTACCCCTCTTATACTTAGTCTCATCTACCCATAATCTTGAGTTGTAAGGATTATTTACTATTTTTTCTGACTTTACAATTTGGAAATATGCCAAATAAAGCACCATAAAAATGAACATAGCCACCATAGCATAAAGAACTATGATAATTCTTTTATTCTCTTTTTGCATCTGGCACCTCCTGACTCACTATATTTTCAGAAGTGTACTGTAAAACGCCTAATGCTATAAAGCTTGCTAAAATTGAACTTCCGCCATAAGTTACAAAAGGCACAGTTATACCCGTTAGAGGAATTAGTTTCATTACGCCGCCAAATATTATGAACGCTTGTATTGCAAAGTTTATCGAAATACCAAGTGCAACTATGGAGTAGAACTTATTCTCCTGAGATAGTGCAATTTTAAATCCTCTGTATACTAGGATTAAGAATAGCATTATAACTCCAATACCAGCAAATATTCCCATCTCCTCACAAATTGCAGAAAAAATAAAATCAGTATAAGCTCTAGGTATTAAGTCGGGTTTCCCCATTCCTATACCTGCTCCAAAAAAACCTCCACTGCCAATAGCAAATAATGATTGAGTAATCTGATAGCCGGTATTGTCAATGTCTTTCCAGGGATCCAACCAAGTGTGTACCCTTACCTTGATATGGTCAAAAAGTATATATGCAACTACAGCTCCAACTATCGCAAGCACAAGATTTATTATTATTTGTTTTTTATTCTCTTCATAAATAAATTGATTAATGAATAATAGAGCGTAAAAAATAAGTGCAGTTCCAAGTTCTGCTTGTAGGAATAACATGCCTATAAAGATATAAACTGCAGCCATTAACAGATAACTGCCAACCTTATAATTTTTTATAGTTATCTCCGATACTTTATTATAATTTGCGTAATTATAAGCAACTAAGAATACAAGTACAATCTTGATAAACTCAGTTGGCTGTATCATAAATCCATTTTCACCACCGATTACTATCCAGTTTTGAGCTCCACCTCTGACTGAACCAAAAACAAGAGTTATCACGAATAATCCAAGTATGACAACAAAATATAATAGACCTCTTTTTTCCCAGCCCTTTAAAAATTTCAAAATAAAGTATGTGGCAAAAAAACCTGCAAGACCGGCACCTAGCCAAATAACCTGTTTCACAGCTAAAGTCGGCTCTAATCTGTAAATCATTATAGATCCTATCGAAAATAACAGTAGTGCTATCAATAAAATGTAATTGTCTCCATTAGTTATTCTAGGATTAAAGAAATTGGCAGCATATACTCCCCCAACTAGTACAACTGCAAATATAATTCTATTTGTATAGCTGACTTCAGGATGTAAGAAAAGTACAGTAATTAATGCTAAAACCTGAAAGATAAAAATTAGTTTTCTTAGTGATTTTATATTAATTACATTTGTTTTATTCTTTGACCTCAGCTCAATAGCCGAGCCAGGACTTTTTATTCTATTCATAATAACCACCATCTACAAACAAGAATTCAACTTGTCCAATATCGATGATATCCTTATCTTTTAATTCAATAGCATCATGAATTTCTTGTCCATTTAAAAAAGTACCATTTGCAGACCCTAAATCTTCTAAGAAGTAAATCCCCTCATCTTTAACAATGTGAGCATGCCTCTTGGAAATAAATCTATCTTTAATAACTATGTCATTGGAGTCTTCTCTACCAATACTCACACTATTCGATAGATAATAATGCTCCATAACTTTGAAAGGCAGTTGTTCCTTCCTATTTATAAGTTTTAAATAAGTATCAGATTCTTTACCAATGTTTTCTCCGCTTGAAATATCTAAATAAATCATTTTTATAATATTGTAAATAAAGTAAAATATTATAAAGACAAATATATATTTAAATATAGTAGATATCAACTCATAAAGCTGAAAATCACCGAATACTTTAATAGTAAAGATGCCTTCAAGAGTCTTAAAAAACCTCTCCATAAAATCACCTCAAATACATATTACCATATTTGAGAATAATTTAAAATATAATCCGATAATCTTACAAGATTGTTATGATATAATGACATTATCAATGCTATAATATATTGAGAAGATAGTTGAAAGTTTACGATAGGAAACTTACCTTAGGCATTTTATAAAATTCGATTACTTTAAAGATTATGAACTAAAAGATATATTATACTTAGAAAGGAGACTTACTATGAAAGTACTTAGAAGATCCAATAGTAATGTTAAAATATTCGGTGTTTGCGGGGGTATTGGCGAATTTTTCAATATCGATCCAACTATAATTAGACTTATATGGGTACTTATGAGTTTTAGTGGATTTCCTATAATTATATATTTTATTGCTGCCATGATAATACCCAAAAACCCACATTTCGGTAAATACAATATTCATAATGAGAAAAGCAAATGGTATGATGACGAGATATAAACTGCATTAATTTGCAGTTTTTTTATTTGAATTATACTCATGGTACATACGAACAATATATGTTAAAATTAAGCTGGAGGTGTTTTCATTGAAAAAATATGATATTTTTGACATAATGGGCCCTATTATGATAGGTCCTTCTAGTTCCCATACTGCCGGTGCTGCTAGAATTGGTAAAATGGCCAAGACTATCTATGGCAAAGAAATTAAAAAGGTTACATTTTATCTACATGGTAGTTTCCAAACCACTTATCAAGGTCATGGAAGCGATAGAGCACTTGTGGGTGGAATCTTAGGTTATGATCCTGATGACGAGAGACTGGTTGGATCTTTAGAAGATGCAAAAGAAAAAGGAATAGACTATATGTTTAAAACGATTGACCTAGGATATGTACACCCAAATACAATAAAAGTATTGTTTGAAGATCCTGAAACCGGTGAAGAGTTTTACATAACCGGTTCATCAATCGGTGGCGGAAAAATAGAAATTATTGATATTAACAGTATTAAAGTAAGATTTACCGGAGAATACCCTACAATTGTTGCAGAATATAAAGATAAATTTGGTATGATAGCAGCAATTTCATTGGTACTTACTAGAAATAATATTTCAATTGCCAGCTTAAGAGTTACAAGAGATGAAAAAATTGCTCAAATGGTTATGGAATTAGATCAAACTTTCAATGATGATGTTATTGAATCTATCAAATCATTCCCTGAAATAACTAAGATTCTCGGTATTAAACCATTATAAAAGGAGTAAATTATGTTTAATAAATCAGAAGTTCTATTAGAAATTTGTCATGATGAAAATATAAATATTAGCGAAGCTGTTTTAAGGAAACAAGTCGAAGATACCGGAAAAGACAGAGATTATTTCATCGAAAGATTTAGAGAAAGCTATCAAGTTATGAAAGAGTCTTCGACTAGAGGTATTGAAAATGAAGTCATAACTATGTCCGGTATCACTGGCGGAAATGGAAAAAGAGTTAATGATTATAGAAGTTCGGGTAAAGCAGTTTCTGATGATTTTGTTTTGGAGGCTATGGCTAGGGCATTATCTACTTTAGAAGTAAATGGTGCTATGGGAAAAATAGTAGCCGCTCCAACTGCGGGTGCTTCAGGTATTCTTCCTGCAGCATTGGTTACTTTCCAGAATAAGAAGGGCTTAACTGATGACGAAATGATTAACGGCCTTTTAACTGCATCAGCTATAGGTGGAATGATTGCGATGAATGCTACTATCTCCGGTGCAGAAGGTGGTTGCCAGGCAGAGACAGGAGCTGCATCAGCTATGGCGGCAGCAGCATTGGTGGAACTAAATGGAGGCAGTGTAGATGAGGCAATAAATGCAGCATCATTTGCAATAATCAATATACTTGGATTAGTATGTGACCCAATTGCAGGCTTGGTTGAATTTCCATGCGCTCTAAGAAATGCTTCCGGAGTTACCAATGCTATAATCTCTTGTGATTTAGCAATGGCAGGTGTAAAATCTATTATTCCATTTGACGAAGTTGTAGAAGCTATGTATTCTGTAGGAAACTCACTTCCGGCCAGTTTGAGAGAAACGGCTCTTGGAGGTTTAGCAGCAACACCTACGGGTAGCAGGTTTACTGTTTCCAGCTGTTCCGGAGCTTGTACGGGAATTTAATTAAACAAGGTTGTGTCAGAATAACATAAACTCTGACACAACCTTTTTTGTTTACAGAAATGGGATTAAACCTCTTTAATTTTGGTATTATTCAGTCATGAATTGATTATACTAAAAAAGGACTTATCATTGAGATAGGTCCTTTTGAATTTAAAACTACTTTACAATAATAACTTACTTATTCTGGTCAAATATTATACTTCCGTCTTTGAATTCTTTTATTATAGCCAAACTTTTTAAATCATATCCTTCAGATCTTATTAATTCTCCGCCTTTTTGGAATCCTTTTTCTATCGCTATCCCTATACCTGCAACTTTGGCTCCCGCCTGTTCTACAATATCTATCAGACCTTTTAATGCTTCCCCATTTGCTAAGAAGTCGTCTATTATAAGCACATTGTCCCCACTGTCAAGCATCCTCTTGTCCACTCTTACTGTATATGTGGTTTTTTTCGTATAAGAGTAAACCTTAGTTTCATAACAGTTTTCAGATAGTGTTTTGGAAATCGTCTTTTTGGCAAATAGTACAGGTACCTGAAAAANNATATTGCCATCTAATACAGTTCCATCTCTAAGTATTCGTTCTTTTAATGATTGCATCCGATATCTCCATTTTTAAAATTATTAATCAAATTTAATTACTGTCACTTCTAATAATACTTCACTCTTTCATTAAATGCAAATATGTAGTATAATGAATGATGATGTGGGGGTCAATTTATAATATTCTATATTGATTCCTTTAAACTATATAAGAGGAACATGTTTCCTTAAATAAAACTAGGAGGTTTTTTATATGCATGCAATGTTGAAAAAGAATGTTGATAGTGGTTTTATCACAGAAGAGCAAGGTAACTATATCCAAGAAGCTATCGATAACGGTGAATCATTAATAGTTTCAGGACATAGATCATCAGGAGTTAGAGTTTTCATGGCTACTTGTATGGCTATAGCTAAAGGTCAATACGATTCTGTTCAAGTTAAAAACGAAGAATCAATAGATAAAGCTGCAAAATATTACTTAATTCCTGGTCTAGGTGATGATGTTGATTTCGAAGCTGTAATCCAAAAAGCATTTGAGCAAGAAGGAGCTTCATTAGTTACTCTTAAAGAACCAGAGCATCCTTATTCTATTATGAAAATCATGAAAAAAGGATACAAAACCACTAAAGACAATTCTAAAGTTGTAACTCTTCTAGAGTGTAGAAAGATTGATAATGTTCCATACCTTATCAACTTAACTAGAATGTCTTATGATGAAAACGGAAAAATTATTAAAGAAGATACTCCAAGAGAATTCTAGATAGATTTACCCTTTTGCACAGCAAGAGGGTTTTTTATTTGCTTATTTTGCAGATTCTCTCTATATTGAATAAGCAATTGTCATTCAAGATTTTAGAAGAGCTAATAAGAATAGAGTGACTTAAAAATAAGTCACTCTGTTTTTATTATTCTACAGATTCAATTTTATTTATTCCCACTTCTTTAATGCATTTAATCTTATCTTCACTGTCTTCTAATGTTTTTCCTACTGAGTAAATATAAAGTTTTATTTTTGGTTCTGTACCCGATGGTCTTAATGCAAACCAACTTCCATCCTCATAGTAGTATTTTAATACATTAGATTTCGGATTTCCGGTTTCATCATTTAAGTAGTCAATGATTTTAACTAGTTTTATACCATTTAATTCTCGAATAGGATTTTTTCTAAATTCTTCCATTATTCTGCTGATTCTCTGTTGTCCGTCTAGTCCAGTCAATACAATTGATATTAAATCCTCGTTATAGTAACCATGTTTTTTATAGAGATCTTCTAGAACATCAAGCAACGATTGACCATGTTTTTTATAATATCCTGCCATCTCAGCAATCATCATCGATGAATTCACTGCGTCTTTATCTCTAACGGAGTCTCCATATGTGTATCCTATACTTTCTTCATAACCGAATAAGAACTTTTTATCTCCTGTTATGTCATACTCATTTGCCTTACCGCTTATGTTCTTAAATCCGGTCAATGTTTCAACCACTTCTATTCCATACTCATCTGCTATTGCTTTTGATAAATCTCCAGTAACTATTGATTTTACAATTACACCATTTTCTGGCAAATTGCCCAATTTGCTTCTTTGACTTAGTATATAGTTTATTAATAAAGCACCAATTTTATTACCATTAACAAACTCGTATTCGCCATCTTTATTTAATACTTCAATTGCTGCTCTGTCACAATCCGGATCTGTTGCTAGTAGGAGGTCTGCATTGACTTTTTTACCTAGTTCAATGGCAAGTTTGAATGCCTTTGGATCTTCAGGATTTGGATATCCTACCGTAGTGAAATCCGGATCGGGTAATTCCTGTTCTTTAACTATATTGATATTTGTGAATCCCCTTCTTCTAAGCACTTCTCTAACCGGAATATTACCGGTTCCATTGAGTGGTGAATAGACTATATTTACATTTTTATCTATATCTTCGTTTATGGAGTAGTTTAATACATCTTCTATATATGATTCATATACTGAATCGTCTATATACTCTACCATTCCACTGGCCATAGCATCATTAAACGGAATCTTTTTGACTTTATCATAGCTACCCAATTCCTCTATAGCTTTAAGTATTTCGTCTGCCAGTCCTTCTAAAATTTGTGAGCCTTCTTCCCAATATGCTTTATATCCATTATATTCCATTGGATTATGACTTGCGGTTACCATTACCCCGGCAATTGTTTTTAGTTTTCTAATCGTATATGATAAAACAGGAGTTGGGTTAATCGTTTTATATAGATATACTTTGATTCCATTAGCAGCAAAGATACTTGAGGCAAGTTCGGAAAATTCTTTTGACTTATGCCTTACATCGTAACAAATTGCAACTCCCCTCTTTTTTGCTTCTTCGCCCCTCTTTAGAATGGTTTCAGCAAACCCTTGGGTTGCTAGTCCTACCGTGTATTGATTCATTCTATTTGTTCCGGCTCCAATTTTACCACGTAAACCTGCTGTTCCAAATTCCAAGTTTTGATAAAACCTATCTTTTATCTCCTCTTCATCGGTAAGTTCTTTTAGTTCTATTTTGGTTTCTTCGTCGAAAATAGGATTCTCCATCCATTCTAAATAATTTTTCATATAGTCCATTTTTCTAGCCCCCTTATTTTATCATTATATAAAGTATAACAGCCCATTATAAATAGTATTGAAAAAGTAATCATCCATGTTTATCTCATACTTTTCTCCCCAACTCGATAAAACTATATTATTTTGTTTCAGGTTTTCATTGATCCCGGTTATCGCTATCCAATGATTGTGTAGTATTTTATTTTTATGATTCCAGTTAACATTTAATACCGGTGTATCCATCTCTAAACCTGTTTTTATGAATTCTATAATTCTTCTTTTATCGGTAATCTTCGACAAATTATGATGGCTTATACTCACCCCATGCCCCTTCGTATATCTTTTAATACCTCTTATTATAATCGATGTAGTAGGTATACCATAAATTCTAGGTTTAATGTATCGGGATAACAATAATATAAACTCTGAGAATGATTTTTTATCTAAAGATTCAAATGGATATAAATCTCTGTATTCACTTCTGGTAAAAGCTAAATAAACCATACTGTTAGCAGCAGCTACGATACCACAACCTGTTCTACTATGATGTTTTTTACCATATCTATCACTAAACCAAATTTGGTTACCACCAAAATAACCATCGCTAAATTTTAATACATCCTCATGCTTTAAGTTTAATTTACTCATTTTCAATGCTCACTATACTGGTAGATATTCTATCGATTTTATATTTTGTTATATCATTTATTATTTTGTTAACTTTTCCGGTTTTATTAAATATCTCTGTTTTTTTATATTTATTGTTTTTGTTCGTTACTTTTAATTTTTCAATGGTATTTGCAATATTAAGAGTAAATTTATCCCAACCGGAATTATGAATTATCAAGAGTATTGCATCCTTCCTCTTAATGGTATACGCAATTACATGATCGGGCAAACCTTGTACAAACTTTATACTCTGTCTTATCTCAGAAGCATTTAAAGTGAAAAATTCGAGGTATTGTTTTCGTATTGCTATAATATCTTTTGAATGTTTAAATATATTTAAATACTTCTTCTTGTTGTCCCAGTTTATTCCGTTTACGCTTAAATCAGAATTATAACTATTACTTACAAGTTTTTTATCACGCAAAAATTCATTGCCAGCATGGATGAAAGGTATACCTTGAGAAGTCATAATAATGGACATAGAAAGCATACTCATATCCTCTAGTTCGGGAATATCTCCAAACCAAAGCTTTAATTTGTCTGTGATAATTAAATTGTCATGTGAATTATAATAATTGATAGTTTCATCAGGTTCAGCACAAAATCCTATATGGTCTTTGTCCATATTAATTGAACCTATTATCCCGGTTTCAATTTTATTCTTCAGGCTACCATCACCTTGAACATACCCACGATTTACTCCATCTCCATCTCCCTTAATCGCATCTCTAAAGTAAGGATTGAATATTCCAAAATTCCGGTTTCTTTGTGAGCCAAATCCCGACCTTTTATTTAAAGGTAGAGGCGAACTTTGAGCCGTCCAGGGTTCCCCATAAATTAGTATATTAGGGTCATGTTTCCGTAGTTCATCTATGGCTTCGTATATGGTATCATTGTCTATTAGTGCCATTAAATCAAATCTGAATCCGTCTATTCGATATTCATCCTGCCAATATTTTAATGATTCTATGATGAATTTTCTCGTCATGGTTTTCTCNNAGTGTTGAAATTAGAATCATTGGTTCTGTAAGTGTGATTGTATACAACATCCAAAACAACAGCGATCCCCGCTTTATGCAGCTCCATTATCAGTTTTTTAAGTTCGTAAATCCTACATTTCGGATCATAGGGATTTGAAGAATATGAGCCTTCAGGAACATTATATAGTTCAGGGTCATAGCCCCAATTATAGTTATCGCTATTTAAGAATTTACCCGGTTCTTCTCGTACTGTAATAAAATCTGCTATCGGTAATAGATGCACATGAGTAATTCCAAGTTCCTTTAAATGTTCTATACCGGTTTTAAAGCCTTTGTAGTTTGATTTATTATCAATGAAACCTAAATATTTACCTCTATTGACAGTACCCGATGACATACAAACCGAGTAGTCTTTTACATGGACTTCATATATAATGGCTTCTTTGTATTTAATATTAGGACTTGCATGTTCCCTGAAGCCTTCTGGATCAGTTAATTCAAGATTTATAATAGCAGATTTCTCACTATTGATTGACGAAGCTATAGAATACGGGTCTGTTACCTCATACATGTCATCAATTAAGTAGGTATAATACTTACCATCGAGATTTCCGCTTATTTCCGCAGAAAATATCCCATTTGTATCTTTGTACATTGGGTATTCTCTTCTTCTCACATGATTATAGTTTTCATAAATCAACAATTTTATTTTATTCCTAATCGGTGCCCATACTCTAAATTTGGTAGATGAAGTACTGTAAATTATACCTAATTTATTATGCTTAGGTTGTATGAATGTGTTCATTGTTAATTCTCCAAACTCTGTCTGCAAATTCCAGTATCGTCCTGTCAGATGAGTACAAACCGGAATGAGCAATATTTGTCAGTGCAATTTGATTCCATTTATTATAGTCAATATAAATTTTATCTATCATCTCATGTGCCTCAACATAGGATAAGAAATCTTTCAAGACCATAAAACTGTCATTATATTTAATTAATAAATTGTGTATTACCTTAAAGTCAAAAGGAAATTCACTATAGGGTAGATTATTTAATCTATTAATTAGATTCCTTATTTTAGGCGATGAAATATAATACTCATATGCATTATATCCTCCATTTAAGGAAATATCCAGGGCTTCCTCTTTAGAAATCCCAAATTCAAAAAAGTTAGATGGTCCAATCTTTTTTAGTACATCCATGTTTAGTCCATCTTTAGAGCCTATTGTTACAGCACCGTTTAGCATAAATTTTATAGTAGAAAGACTGAGAGATTCTTTTGAGGCTGTTGCTATACTTTCATTTATATCCCCGGCTTTAAATAGGTATTCTGCCTTATCTACATTATAATTCTCAATAAATACAATTTTAATTTTATCTTTGATAAATCGATCATTGTTTATTAATTTCATAAGAGCATTAATAAACGCTATAATTTCTTTAGCAGTATAGTAACCTGCAGCTGCTTTTCCACCAAAAAAGTAGGTNNACTCTTTCAAGTTCTGTTAAAAAACCAAGATTATCCTTATATTCCATTAATTCGATGAGTTTTGAAGAGTCTTTGAGGTATCCATCCCCTATTGTTTCGTTGAGGAGTTTAGATAGTCTAGGATTCCCGACACTCAACCATCTTCTGTGGTTAATTCCGCCATTTTTTACTTCAAATTTATTTCGATAGTATTTATAATACCCTTTCAAATTATCTTTTTCCAATATTATCTCATGTGCTTTAGAAACAGAATTTATTTTACGACACACAAAAGTAGCGAGATTTACAGAATGAAGATATCCATCTCTAATTATACTCATTGAATTAATTAATTCATCATCTATATTAGCTTGCCTAAATTCCTTTTTTGAGCTTTCATCTAAAAAGAATATCGCTTTTTCAAGCTGAGGAATAGTTTCATTAATCAATGCCATATCCCAAATCTCAAATGATTCCGACAATACCGTATAATTTGTGTAGCTAAAGAGGTTTCTCGCAATTTCAAGTGTTTTCATAAAGCTTATACCGTAATCACGGTTCAATATATTCATAAACTCAGGAATTACCAAAATTGGATGTGTATCATTGATTTCAATGCATATTTTCTTACCCATTTGCAGCAAGTCGTCTTTATACTTAAAATACCTTCTTATAATGTCTTGCATGGTTGCAGATACATAGAAGTATTCCTGCATTAGCCTAAACTTTTTGCCCGCTCGTGTAGAATCATTGGGATATAAAAACTCAGATATGGATCTCGCTCGAACATAATTATCATATGCATCGATTAAATCTCCTTTAGAAAACGAATCGAATTTTAAATCTTGAATTGGTTCAGCATCCCATAATCTAAGTGTATTTACGGAAGAGTTGTCATAACCCAGGTATGGAAAATCATAGGCTTGTGCTTTAACACTGAAATCTTTATATTTTATCTCATGACTATATGGTTTTTTTAACTCCCATACATTCGAGTTCTTCAGCCAATCATCCGGTTCTTCAACTTGAAGTCCATCCACCAATCTCTGCTTCATTAATCCTCTTTTATAACGCATCCCATAAGCAAATCCCGGGAATTGGAATGTGGATAAAGAGTCAATATTAGCATCGCAAATAACGCCAAGTCCTCCATGACCTATTCCCATTTCGGATTCATAGCGTAGTATATCGTCCAAGCTATATCCTATTTCAGATAAAACTTTTTCTATATTTTCTTTTAAACCTAAATATATCAAGTTCTTTTCTAACAATTTGCCTGGCAAATACTCAAAGGACAGAATATAAATGGTTTTTAGATTATTATATTTAACCTTTGAGTTTTCCCAGTTCATCCCTATTATCTCTCTTAGTATAAAACTCAAAGCTATATAGACATCTTCTTCTGATGCCGTTTTTAAGTCTTTGCCTCTAATAGAGTACAAATAATTGATTAATTTTTCTTTTAAATCATGGCTATCTAATCTCATTGATCCTCAGATCCTTTTATATAATTCTATATATGCATTAGAGGATTCTTCCCAGTTATTTTGTTCATTCATTGCATTACGGATGATGGTTTCAAATTCACTACTATGGTAATAGGATAAAGCTCGTCTAATGGTAAATAACATATCATGGGCATTGATATTTGCAAAGCTGAATCCAGTGCCCTCATTATTAAACTCGCTATAAGGAATTACAGTATCTTTTAATCCTCCTGCTTCTCTAACAATAGGGACGGTTCCATATCTCATTGCAATAAGTTGTGATACTCCACATGGTTCAGAAAGAGATGGCATAAGCAAGAAATCACTTCCAGCATAGATTTTATGAGATTCATCATTGTTGTAATAAATCCTCGCTGCGAGTTTATCGGGGTATTTCCACTCGAAGTATCTTAACATGTCTTCGTATTTCTTATCACCCGTTCCTAGTACGATAAACTGTACATCTTCTTGTAATAATTCGTCTAAAATATAAGATACCAGATCTATTCCTTTCATCTCAACCAATCTGGATATGATAGATATAATAGGCACATCTTCTCTCTGTGGTAAACCAAACATCTCTTGAATTACCTTCTTATTTTTATACTTACCATTTAAGTCTTTAGCTGAATAATTAAAATCTATAAACGAGTCAGTTTCAGGATTCCATACATCGTAATCTATACCATTTACGATTCCGGATAATTTATATTCATATCTCCTGATAACCCCATCCAAAGTCTCACCAAAATAACTGTTTTTAATCTCTAATGCATAACTTCCCGATACTGTATTAAAAGCATCAGAAAAAACTATTCCACCTTTCATAAAATTAATAACATCATAAAATTTCAGACCATCCTCGCTAAAATACTCAGGTGATAGACCTGCCAATTGTAATAGAGTCGGAGGGAATAAACCTTGATATTTTAAATTGTGAATAGTAAATAATAATTTTATATTTCTATAATAATCATCGCCTTTTGCAAAGTCTTTAACGAATACATTAACCATTGCCGAATGCCAATCATTACTGTGTACAATATCCGGTTTAAAGTCTAAGAACTTCGGCAATAATGCGACCGCTTTTGAAAAATATATGAATCTTTCTCCATCGTCAGTTTCGCCATATAGGTTATATCTACCAAAGTACTGTTCATTGTCTATGAAATAAAAAACTGTACCTTCATGAACCAGTTCAAATACTCCCGTGTACTGATGTCTCCAATCTAGGTCTACATAATAGTAACCGAGAAACTTCATATTTTCTTTATACTTCTGATCTATTTTGCTATATAGCGGCATTACTACCCTTGTATCTACACCCTTAGCATTTAATGCTATCGGAAGTGAACCTGCTACATCTGCAAGTCCTCCTGTCTTGATAAAGGGATATGCCTCCGATGCGATATATAAAACTCTCATTCTTCAACCTTCCTTATCCTTTGACCTTTTCTAATAACATATGGTTGTTTTGGATGTCCTACTACTGTTACTCCATCGTCAATTACACCGTATTTGTCCGAAATAACATTTACAACGACAGAATCTTCGCCTATTTCTGTTTTTTGTATGATTATTGAGTTCCTAACTATGGTTCCTTTTCCTATCTTGACACCTCTAAACAATATAGAATTTTCTACATCTCCTTCTATAATACATCCGTTAGCAATCAGAGAATTATTAACTCTACTATAGTCTTTATACAGAGTTGATGGTTCATCTTTGGATTTAGTATATATCAAGTTTTTATCAAAGAATACTTCATGATATATATCTTTATTTAATAGATTCATATTTGCATCATAATACGAAGAAAGGTCTCGAATTACTTCAACATGTCCATCAATATGGTATATATCTATTTTTAGTTTATCCTTATTGTTTAAAATTGCTTGTCTTAAAGTTAAAGCATTTGCTTTTTCTACAGCTTCCTTTACGAGTTTAATAAAAACATCTTTCTTAATAAAAAACTTACTTAAGAATAGGTTGAATTCGTCTTGAGTTCCTAGGTTTAGACCTATATTTAAAAGCTTCCCATCATTGTCAACTGTCATTTTGCGAGCATTCAAATATTTCCCTTCTGTATCTATTTGTTTCTTGTAAAACAATAGAACATCCAGGTCTTCCTCAATGAATTTCTCATATGCTTCGTCCATTTGCATTTTAATAATGGTCATAGGATCATCCATATATATATTTTGCAAATTAGAATACTCAAAAAACGGTAGAGTTTTATAATATGTCGCAATATTTGTAGGCTGGACTAAATCTGAATCATATACAGGCGGAAAGATAACCAATCCATTTCTTCTTCTATTTAACTCCCAAGGTTGACCTATACCTAAATGATCCAAGGTAGACCTAATATGTTTCCCACCATATACTACGACATTTGATATATTATGGTTGGTCATAGTAGATAATGAGAAGTCTATTATTCTATATCTACCTCCATATGGAAGCATATAATCAGGTCTTGTTTCGCATAAAGTTCCATAAGTACCCGCATTTATTCCACTATTAATAATTCCTATACACTTTTCCATATTGACCTCCTATTCGACATTTATTCCTTGGTCAGAGATTAGATATACATGTTCATCATTTTCTTTTCCAATTACCTCATCCTCTTCTATCACAATTCCATCCAAGATAACTGAATTATAAACAACTGCATTTTTCCGTACAATGGAATTTGGTAATAGAACTGAATTGTACACCTT
>MTKW01012912.1_pt1 | contig 20825 bp, 21 predicted proteins | sample 1042761 | NCBI WGS metagenome assembly MTKW01 (sample SAMN06205366, study PRJNA360243) | anaerobic digester metagenome | biome: Wastewater treatment plant; feature: Anaerobic digester sludge; material: sludge; isolation source: anaerobic digester fed with sludge from wastewater treatment plant ... | reverse complement strand
ATCATATGTCGACTGTGAATAGGGCTTCTTTGTCCGTTACCCTAATCTCGTCGTACGTAACAGCCTTGAGCTCAAGGTTTGGGCCTTCTTCTACGGACCCCAGATGCGTGCCATCGACACTCATGGTCACAGCGAGAGACCCGTTCCCCTCTGTCACGACCACGCTCCCCACGCGTAAAGGGAGCAGCCCCTCAGTGTCGAAAAGAAATATCTGTTCGTTTAGGACATTGACTAACAGTTCCTGAAGATCGCGACCGGTGACCTCTAACTTCCAATTCCTGTCCGGTTCTATCCTCCCTAGCTCACAGACAAGGGACCACATGGCAAGGGTAGCCTGGCAAAAGGTCTGTGAGACATCGTTACCCCACGCCCTTACCCTTGCATCGGCCGCGTGCTCCAAGTACTCGAAACCCTCACTCATCGAGCATGTCTCCGTCGAAAATACTGCACGCCGCCACTCTGTCCGGGGGATCTACCTTGATGAGAGTGACTCCCATCGCGGGTCTTTTGTACACCCTCACTTGGCTGAGTTGAGTCCTGAGCGCAACCCCACCTGCCGTCAGAAGCAACATCTGCCCGTTCTTTTCCACGACCCTCATGATGGCCAAAGGACCGGTTTTCTCGGTCAGGCCCATGCATATGACGCCGGAACCACCCCGACGGTGAAGGGGGAACTCGTCAACGCTCGTGATCTTTCCAAACCCCAATTCGCTGACGAACAAAGCCAATCCTCCGGGACCGGTGACGTCCGCGCCGACAATGTGGTCCCCTTTTGCTAACCTCATGCCCCTCACACCCGCTGCCACCCGACCCATCGGCCGGATATCGCTGGCTCTAATCCTGATACCCTTTCCGGAAGCGCTTGCCATGAGTATTTGATCATCGTCCGTTATAGTTCGGGCAAGGACCAAGGAATCGCCCTCGCGAATGTTCAGCGCCCTTAGCCCAACCCTCCTGTAGGTGCCGTACTCGGAGATGGGGGTCCTCTTACATATCCCTCTTTTGGTTATGAACAAGAGATCCTCCCCGGAGTCGGACCTGGCCTCGATGAGGGCCGTTACCATTTCATCGTCTTCCAGTTGCACTAACCGGGAAACGGGGTAGCCCTTGGCTTGCTTGCTCGCCTCGGGGATATCGTAAACCCGAAGCCAGTAGGCTTTTCCCTTCGTGGTGAACAACAGCAGGGAATCCCTCGTTGTGGTGGTGACCACCTTTTCTACCCAGTCCTCATCCCTGGTCTGCATTGCGGTGGCCCCGGTACCCCCCCTACGCTGGCTTCTATGCACCGCCAGGGGCATTCTCTTGATGTAACCCATGCGGGTGAGAATGACCGTTACGTCCTGTTCTATGATCAACTCTTCGTCGCTGATGTCATCGGACTTTTCAAGGATGCGTGTCCTTCTATCGTCCGCGAACTGTTTTCTGACATCCTCAAGATCTTTCTTGATGATGTTCATGACCATGCGTTCGGAGCCCAAAACCGCCCTGAAATACTCGATTTCCTTCAGCAGGGCTGCACGCTCTTCCACGATCCTGTCCCGCTCCATCCTTGTAAGCCTTTCAAGTTTCATGTCCAAAATGGCGCGAGCTTGGATCTCGTCCAAACCGAAACGCTCCATGAGCCCCTCCCGGGCCTCTTCCGGACTGCCTGACGCTCTTATCAGCGCTATGACTTCGTCAAGGTTATCAAGGGCTACGATTATGCCTGCAAGGATGTGGGCCCTCTCAAGGGCTTTGTTCAGATCGTACTGGGTTCTCCGGATTATGACGTCTTTTCGGTGCAACAGGTAGTTCCAAAGCATGCCCCTAAGATCCAAAACCTCAGGTTTGTTGTTAACGAGGGCAAGCATGATGCCCCCAAAGCTTACTTGCAGGGAAGTGTGCTTGAACAGCTGATTTCTCACAACCTCAGGCTGTACATCCTTTCTTACCTCGATGGCTATCCGCAGACCCTCTCGTTTGTCGCTTTCGTCCCTCAGATCCGTTATGCCTTGAATCTTCTTTTCCCTCACAAGAGCCGCTATGGACTCTATAAGGCGTGACTTTTGAACCTGGTAGGGCAGTTCTTCGATAATTATGGTCTGCTTCCCGTTCTTCTTCGTTTCTATACGGGTCTTTGCCCTGACGGTCAGCACCCCTCGCCCGGTCGTGTACAGAGATTGCAAAGGCTTGCTGCCTATGATTAGCCCGCCCGTGGGAAAGTCCGGCCCGTGTACGTACTCCATGAGATTCAGGGACGTGAGATCCGGATCGTCGGCTAGGGCAGTCAAAGCGTCCACAACTTCACCCAGGTTGTGCGGGGGGATATTGGTGGCCATTCCCACCGCTATGCCCGCGGACCCGTTGATGAGAAGGTTCGGCACCCTAGAAGGCAACACAGTTGGCTCCTTAAGGCTTTCGTCGAAGTTCGAGGTCCAATCTATGGTGTCCTTCCCTATGTCAACGAGCAGCTGTTCCGCCATAAGCGTGAAGCGGGCTTCTGTGTACCTCATGGCAGCGGCGGAGTCCCCGTCGATGGAACCAAAGTTGCCGTGTCCGTCCACAAGGGGGTAACGCATGGTGAAGGGCTGTGCCATCCTCACCAACGCGTCGTAAATGGCGCTCTCCCCGTGGGGGTGGTACTTGCCCATGGTCTCCCCCACAAGCCTCGCGCATTTTTTGTGGGGGCTTCTGTTCCACACGACCAAATCCGACATGGCGTAAATTATCCGGCGTTGGACGGGCTTCAACCCGTCCCTGACATCAGGCAAAGCCCTGGAGACTATGACGCTCATCGCGTAGTCGATGTAGGAACGGCGCATCTCGTCTTCAATAGGCGTCTCTATTATTTGAATCTTTTCATCTGCCATGCTTAAACCCCCTACGATATGGTGTCAAGGTTCTTGACCAAGTGAGCGTTTGCTTCTATGAATTCTCGTCTAGGCTCAACCTTGTCCCCCATAAGGATGGTAAATATCTCATCGGCAAGCATGGCGTCATGAGTTCTCACTTGCCTAAGGGTCCTGGTCTCAGGATTCATTGTCGTGTCCCAAAGCTGGTGGTAATCCATTTCACCTAGACCCTTGTACCGCTGAATGGAGATACCCTGCCTACCCTTCTTCTCCAGGTAGTCTTCCAACTGTTCGTCCGAATGCAGGTATGTCTCCGACTTCCCCTTCTTAACCAGGTAAAGGGGCGGTTCAGCGATGTACAGGTAGCCCATGTCTATAAGGTCGGGCATATATCTGAAGAAGAACGTGAGCAAGAGCGTCGTGATGTGACTGCCGTCAACGTCCGCGTCCGTCATGATTATGATCTTGTGGTACCTCGCCTTCGTTGCATCGAAATCGTCACCGATCCCCGTCCCGATGGCTGTAACTAAGGATCTGATTTCCGCGTGGCCCAGGATCCTGTCAAGCCTGGCCTTTTCAACGTTAAGGATTTTGCCCCTTAGGGGCAGGATGGCCTGGAAATGTCTGTCCCTGCCCTGCCTTGCGGAGCCTCCTGCCGAATCACCCTCAACGATGAACAGCTCCGCCTTGGAGGCATCCCTTGTGCTGCAGTCCGTGAGTTTTCCCGGCAATGACGTGATCTCCAAAGCTCCTTTGCGTTTCGTCAGTTCCCTGGCTTGCCTGGCAGCTTCCCTCGCCCTTGCAGCAAGCACAGATTTCTGCACGATGGCCCTGACCAAAGAGGCGTTATCCTCGAAATACCCGTTGAGGCACTCTGTCACCGCGGCCTGAACCAGACCTGCTACCTCCGTGTTAACCAGTTTGGTTTTGGTCTGTCCCTCAAACTGAGGATCCCTCACCTTCACGTGTAAGACCGCCACAATGCCTTCGCGTATGTCTTCTCCTGACAAGTTCGGATCGTTATTTTTCAGGGCCCCAACTTTGCGCCCCATCTCATTAACCACCCTTGTCAGCGCGGTTTTGAACCCGGCCTCGTGGGTACCGCCCTCAGTGGTCCTGATGGTATTGGCAAAGGACTGTAGGTTTTCCGCAAATCCTTTGTTGTACTGAAAGGCAAAGTCCACTTCAATGCTGTCACGCTGTGCTGTGCCAAAGATCGGATCTTTGTGCAAGACGTCTTTGTTCCTGTTCAGGCCCTCGACGAACTCCCGGATTCCACCCTCGAACCGGTAAGTGACCTCTTTGCCGGTTCTTTCATCCGAGAGGCATATTTTCAGGTTCCTGTTTAAATATGCGATCTCCCGAAGACGCAAAGAGACGGTTTCGAAGTTGAAATCAAGCACTTCGAAAATCTCGGGATCCGGGGCAAACCTGACCGTGGTCCCTGTTCCTTTAGCGTCCCCGATCCTCTTGAGAGGTACGGTCGTGATGCCCCGCTCAAACCTGATGAAGTGTTCGCCGCCGTCGGTCCTCACCGTAACCTCAAGAAACCGTGACAGGGCATTGACGGCAGAAACGCCCACCCCGTGAAGCCCGCCGGACACTTTGTACACTCCGGCACCGAACTTTGAGCCCGCGTGCAGCCTGGTCATGGCGACTTCTATGGCCGGGATGCCCAGTTTCGGGTGAATCCCTATGGGGATCCCCCTTCCGTTATCCTGCACGATGGCGGAGCCGTCGTCCTTCAAAGTTACCAGGATCGTGTCACACACTCCGCTCAGCGCTTCATCCACGCTGTTATCGATCACTTCGTACAGGCAATGGTGTAGACCTGCGGCGGACGTCGATCCTATATACATGGCGGGTCTACGCCTGACAGGATCGAGCCCCTCTAGAACCTGTATCTCCTTAGCACCGTATTCTTCTAACCGCTGATCCCCGGCTCCTTCCAAACAAATCACCTCAACCATCATCTTATCATGACAAACTTACGTTTGCCCCATTTTTCTGGCAATGAGTCCCACAGACTGGGATAGAAGGAAAATCCCACATCCCGTAATCACGACGCTGCGCAGGACCCCTTCGTCTTGGTTCAAAAACCCGTGGGCCCTTGCGTAGCTGATCATCTCCCTGGTGGCGTGCGAATCCTTGCACGTTTTCCAATGAACGATGGCAACGATATCATCATCGCGCACAACCCAATGTCGTCCTAGCGGTGTCCACATGAGGCTATCTTTCCCCGCGGGCAGCAAGAGCTGCGATTTCCTTTCCCAGTATGCGCGCAAGCTCCCCGTCCGTCATGTCCTCTGCGTGTTTTTCAGCCCTGAGCTCCGCCAATTTCCGGGCAATATCCACGATTTCTGGCGGGACACTACGTCTGCCAGACAGCGAGAAGGATCTTGTCACCGCAAGCCAGTGGGCTTCGAGTTCTCTCTTTGCCAACTCCACGATCCAACCATCGTCGTGACCAACCATTTTGCACACACTGTCTGCTGACAGATAGGGGTATCTTTTCAAAAGCGACACTGCCTTGTCCTGAGCTGCTTTCTGCCTGGCCGCTAGGCAGAAAGGGCACTCCTTCTTACGCTCCGGGTACATGCCCCCACACTTTGGGCAGGCGATGTACCCTTCACAGAAAAGCCGGGCCTTTCTGTTTTCCACCGTGACAAAGACTTTTTTGAAGGCCTCCCCTACCTGCTCATCAAGTTCAGGAGGACACAGCCTGGAAGCTTGCCTGAGAAGGTGGTCCTGCGATAGGGGGCTGTGTGGTTTTTCGAGTGGTTTGGCCTTGGGAACCACAGTCCCCCACAGATGCTCAGAAAAGCGAATCTCCCTAATGTATTCGCCCCCGAGGTTTCTGTTAATCTTCTCAAGAATGGTCCTGCTCATGAACGTAAGCTCCTGGGCCCAGACCGAGCTGGCCGTGGCAACAAAAAGAACATCCCCGTCAACCCTTCTGGGCCTTGCGTGCTTGGCTATGGGCCCCACTATGGCGTCCCACTTGGAAAACACCAAGTATGTTTTGGCCTTTTGTAGGAATCCCAGCCTGCTGGCGGTTCTGTTAAGGATGCTGCCTAGGTTCTCCATACCCTTTGCCCCTTCACTGAGCGATCACCGTATCCTTCGACACGTGAAAAAGGCTGTAGGAACGAGGTAGGCCAAGAACGGGATCCGTGGCTGTGATCAAAACTTGGTGCCCAAGATCGCAAAAGGCCATGACCCTCTCACGTTTCCCCTCATCCAGCTCAGACAAAACATCGTCAAGAAGCAGGATTGGTCTTCTACCCAAGGAACTCTCCAGCGAGCCCGCTTCGGCCATCCTGAGGGCCAGGGCGACGCTCCTTTGTTGGCCTTGGGAACCGAAATACCTGAAGGTTTTGCCGTCGAACGTGATATCCAGGTCATCCCTATGGGGTCCTACCAACGTAATACCCCGGGCAAGCTCGTCGGAGGAAACGGTTTCAAGTTTGGCCCAAAACGCTTCCTGAATGGAAGCTTTGTCGACGTTGAGGGACCCAATACTTGAGCAATAGCTTACGTCACACTTGCTACCTGATATGAAGTTGTACGCTTCTTTTATGGCGGGTCCCAATACCTCCATAAGGGTCAATCTTCTGTAAAGGACCGATGACCCGCAATCTACGAGCACCCGGTCCAAGGGCTGTAAGGTTTTGCGCCAAGAGGGGCTTTTGTACGCCCTTTTCAAAGCGGCGTTTCTCCGGGACAAGGTGCTTTCGTACCTAGAGAGATCCCTTCCGTAGGCCCCGTCAGATCGTGTCAGCAAAGAGTCGATGTATTTTCTCCTCAACGAGGCACCTTTTTTAACGACGTAGAGGTCGTCGGGGGAAAAATACACACAGGGCATTTTGCCGAACAAATCCTGACGGCGGATGGTTCGTTCGTCCACGCGGACTGTTTTTCTGAGGGAGGGCTTGACCGCAACGTCAATCTTGATGTGGGTAACGTCCCGGTCTTCGACACGCCCAGACAGGGAAAACCCATCCTGACCCCACCTTGCCAAGTCCGCATCTCTTTCCGCCCGAGGGGAAGTTAGGGAGGATAAATAGTAACAGGCTTCAAGCAGGTTGGTCTTTCCTTGGGCATTACCCCCATAAAACAGGGACAGACCGGGTTTCAAAGACAGATCAAGCCTAGAGTAATTTCTGAAATTGAAAAGACCCAGAAACGACAAAACCATGTATCTAGAATGCCCCTTTTGGACTGCTCATGGGCATTATGACGTACGTAGGCCACACGTGAGGCCTGACCTTACCCTCTTCGATAAAAGGCTCCACCCTCATGGGGCTGACCTGACCCGATATGCCAAGGGAGGTTTGCTCTGTCCCGATCCTGCCCAAGGCCTGCAACATGTAGCGATACTGAAGCCAAATCTCCATGCTCTCCCCCTTCACAACGGCCGGCATGCTCTCGTCCATGTGGCCCTTTTCGGGAGATCCCGCTTTTATAGTGAGCGTACCTGAGTCGCTATCAAGCACCAACCTCATGGCCCTGTCCTCTTCACTCGCCAATATAGATGCCCGAGAACAGGCCCGCAAAAGTAGCTCCGTCGGCACCGTTACCTGACACACGAATTGTTTTGGGATCACTTGTTCGTAGGCATAATACTGCCCTTCTATGAGCCTGGAAAAGCTCGATGCCGTGTTGGACGTGAAGTGAATGTGATTCTCTCCTACTGTCATGCTAATGTCTTCCCCGTCTTTGTCCTGAAGCCTAGCTATGTCAGAAAGCACCGACGCGGGGACGATGGCTTGGCAATCCCGGGCGTTGACCGGTGCCACGGCCCTTGACAAGGCAAATTGATCCGTGCTGACAACAGTGATTTGATTGTCAGATATCTCTATCAGGCACGCACCCCACAGGGGCCTGGCGGGGTTGGAGACGGCACACGTGCCCCCTGCCCTGACCAATTCCCGAAAAAGGTTTCCGTTCAGAATCACAGCTTCATTGTTAAGAGGATCCGGCCATTCGGGGAAATCATCGGGTGGGACGGCGTTGAGCACCATTTGCGAGTGATCAGCCTGCAGTTTTAGGGCCCACGCTGCCTGATCCAACGACAAGTTTACGGTGGGCGCGGTGAGAGTCTTCACCACGTCCTGTAGAATTCGGGATGAAACCACCAGGGAACCCGGCTGTTCAACAACCGCTTCCGCCCACACTTTGACGCCCCAATCTAGGTTGGTCCCTGAAAACACAAGCTTCTCCGAAAAGGCTTCGACCAGGCACCCTTTAACTTGAGACATAGTCGACCTTGCGGGAATCGGACGTGAGGCTGTTTGTACAAGCCAAGCAAGGCTGTCTGTTTGAACCGTAGTGTTCATAAAGGCATGTCCCCTTTGTGTTTCTCATCGCTCTTCAGTTTTGGTTTCCTATTATATTGCTATGTGGATATTAAAAACAGTAACAGTAGTAGTGGCTGTCAGCTTGTTCATAAGTCCGTATTCTCCTTGCATAAACAAGGTTCCTCCCTTGTTGGTTACATGTGAATCGGTTGTGGACAAAAGGCCCTCCCTGTGAACAAAATCCACTACGCCCCGTTTATCCACAAGTTACAAACAACTAGCTAAACGCCGAAACATCCTTGTTCACAGGGTCATCCACAGGCTAAGCCTTCTTGATTTCCGACGTAAGAAGGCGCAACGTCCCCTCGAATTCAGGGTTTTCCTCAAGCATCTTCGATATTTTGTCGCAGGCGTACAAAACGGTGGTGTGGTCCCTTCCCCCGAACTGCTGGCCAATCTTAGGTAAAGAGGCGTCTGTCAGGGTGCGGCACAGGTACATGGCTATTTGCCTGGGTAACGTGATGCTTCTGGTGCGCCTTTTGGCGTCGAGATCCGCCACGCTGACATCGTAAAACCGGGCCACCGATTCCTTTATGAGATCCAGGGTTATCGGTACGGGTTTGCGCGGTGGCATGAGGTCCCTGAGAACGTCCGCGGCAACATCCAACGTGACTTCTTTTCTGTGAAGGCCCGTGTACGCCAAGACGCGGATGAGGGCCCCCTCAAGCTCCCTTATGTTTGACGGGATCCTTTCAGCTATGTATTGACACACTTCCAAAGGGACCGTCCTGCCCTCGATCTCAGCTTTTTTTCTCAGAATTGCAATTCGTGTTTCAAGGTCCGGTGGTTGAATGTCGCAAATCAACCCCCACTCGAAACGGGTCCTGAGTCGTTCTTCTAAAGTAGCGATCTCTTTGGGCGATCTGTCGGATGAGATGACTATTTGCTTTGACGACTGATGCAAAGCGTCGAACGTGTGGAAGAACTCCTCTTGCGTAGCGTCTTTGCCCGCAACGAACTGTATGTCGTCGATCAAAAGAACGTCGACACCCCTGTAGCGATTTCGAAACTCGGGGGTGCTACCTTGCTGTATGGCTTGGATAAGCTCGTTTGTGAACGTCTCCGAGGAAACGTAGGACACTTTCATGCTGTTGTGATTGGCGAGCACAAAATGGGCAATGGCTTGCATGAGGTGAGTTTTTCCCAATCCCACCCCGCCGTACAAAAAAAGAGGGTTGTACACCTTGGAGGGTTTTTCGGACACGGCAAAAGACGCGGCGTGGGCGAACCGGTTCGAAGCTCCCACGATGAAGTTTTCGAACACGTACCTGGGATTGAGCTTGGGCAACCGGTAAGAGGAGTCGAATCGGCCTTTTTGTACCCGGGGGAGCGTCTGGGCCCCATCGGGGAACAGGGGTCCCGCAACCATTTTTTCCTGGGGCCCGACCTCAAACCTTATCTCGCACGCCTGCCCGCAGGCCTCTTTCCACGCCATTTGAAGGTCCCTCAAGTAGTGGGACTCGATCCAGGTCTTAGCGAACTCGCTGGGCGCGGACACCGTCAAAACGTTGTTGTTCAGGCTAGAGGGCCTGGTATCCTTGAGCCAATTCAAACTGGGACTTGACAGACTGGCCGCAGTAAGCGTCAGCACATGATCCCAGACTCGTTGGAGGTCTTTAGGCATAGTAGAAATCACCGTTTCCTTTGAATGGATTGTGAAATTCGCTCATCTTTCAGTAAAATGCAGTTCTAGGTAGATCTAATCATGGGTGCATGCAAAAGTGTGCGTGCGTAAGCCCACGTAAACTCGGGAAATGCCCTTGCCGTAAGGGCGGAGCAAAGAAGGCTGTATTGGAAATCCACATATTACCCACAGACTTATCAACAGCTGTGGATAAAACATGTGTCAGCCGGGGTTTGCTTGTCATTTGAACTGCATTCCTCCTGCGCACTACACTATATCAAGGTGGCTTGGCCCTTGCAATGACAAGGCAAGGCGACAGGATTTGGGGGCACATACGAAACGGCTTCGGTGCTGTGGCTTCATTGACAGAGGTCTCTATCTCAGGATATAATTCGTTGTACTTTTGAGGTAAGGCTCTGGGCCGAGAGGCTCTTTTTGAGGGGGAAGCATCCCGTGAAACGAACGTATCAGCCGAAAAAGCGTAAACGTGCGAGGACCCACGGTTTTAGGGCCAGAATGCGCACTTCAGCGGGCAGAAGAATTCTAGCAAGGCGTAGGGCCAGAGGCCGGGCGGTTCTGTCGGCCTAGGGCTGGGAAGGGGCCTGCATTGCCCGAAAAGATTCCGGCACCACAGTACAAAAGAGTGTACAGCCAAGGGCGGTCGGTAGCGAACCGCTTTTTGGTATTGTACTATTTACCGTGTGAGGGGTCGTGGAAGCTCGGTGTAAGCGTTTCGTCCCGGGTGGGCAAGGCGACCGTGCGGAACAAACTTAAACGACGGGTCAAGGAGGCTTACCGGAAGGTTAAAGGTGAGGCCAAAGCCGAGGGGCAGCTTGTCTTCGTCGTCAGAAGAAGGCTACTCGATGCCACGTTCCGCGATCTGGAGCACGCCATGGAACAGCTGTTACGAAGGATGGGGCTGCTTGATGGTTGAAAAAGCTTTGGTGTTTCTCATCGAATTCTACCAAAGGTATGTTTCACCCTTGAAGGGTCGCACGTGCAAGTATCACCCGACTTGTTCCGAGTACGCAAGGCAGGCTATACTTATTCATGGCCCTATCAAAGGGGTTCTCCTGGCCTCCTGGCGGATCTTAAGGTGTAACCCGTTTTCCTACGGCGGTTACGATCCTGTTCCCGAGGCTGAAGAAACTGCCTGGAAAAGGCCAAGGAGGTTGGGTAAATGTCGCACATAGTTAACGGAATGCTGTCCATCTTGGATTTGATACACGATTGGACAAACAGCTGGGGTTTGGCCATCATAGGTCTGACCTTGATCGTAAGAATTATTCTGCTACCCTTCACGCTGTTTCAGGTCCGATCCATGCAAAAGATGGCCATCATTACCCCGGAACAGCAAAGACTGCAAAAAAAGTACAAGGATGATCCGGAACGGCTTAATTTAGAGCTGACGGAGCTGTTCCGCGAGCACAAAGTTAACCCTGCCACAAGCTGCCTGGCCCCGCTTTTGACCTTCCCCGTCATCATCGCCATGATCAACGGGCTAAGGGCCCACCCTCAACTTTTGGAAGCACGGTTTTTGGGCATTGCTTTGGGTGAAAGAACGCCTATAGTGCTTGTAGCTTTGGTTTTGGGCAGCACCTATTTGGCCATGAAGTTGTCCCCTTCAATGGGGGCAGGGCAACAAAACGAACAAACCCACAAAACAGCTAATATGGCCTTATTGGGTATCATGCTGTTGTTCGCGTTCAGGTACCAAGCGGCCCTTTCCATATACATCATTTCAGCCAACGTTTTTGGCGCCCTTGAGAGATTTCTTGTGAGGCAGCCGCAAACGGATGCCAAAGGAGCTAAGAGCAAGTGAGAGTTCTTGAAAAGACCGGAAGGACCGTTGAACAGGCCGTGGAGGACGCCCTTAACGAGCTAGGCGTGAGCAGAGAAGAGGCCACGGTAGAAGTTTTGGAAGAACCAACCCGGGGTTTTTTGGGGCTTTTGGGGAACAAGGATGCAAGGGTCAGGGTAACGGTTAAGCCGCAAAAGGTGGACTTGGCCCGGGAGTTTCTAACCGAGCTGCTCGATAGAATGGGGCTTGAGACTTCCATGGAAGTGCTGACCNNATAGGGCGGAGGGGTGAAACGCTTAAAAGCGTTGAATTGCTCACGAACATAGCGTCGGGCAAAGGTGCGGGCAAAATACGAAGGGTGTTCGTCGACGCCTCCGGATACAGGCGAAGAAGAGAGAGCAGGCTTGAGGACAGTGCGAGAAACGCAGCTCGCAAAGCAGAACGGACGGGGCGAAAGGTTCTCATGGATCCCATGGACGCCCGGGACAGACGGATAGTGCACGTGACTTTGCAGAAAATGCCGGGTATCGAAACCTGGAGCGAGGGTGAGGAACCGTTCAGGAGAGTAGCGGTTTCCCCCAAAGGGCAGGGCGACAGGTCCCTTTAGCTTCACGGATCTTGGAATCAAAGGCCCCTTGCGGGGCTTTTGTTTTTGGGGGAATCATCTTGGTACATGAAGACACGATCGCGGCCATAGCTACGCCCAACGGGATGGGGGGCGTTTCTGTTATCCGAGTGTCCGGGCCTGATGCCGCGGGTATTGCCGGGAAAATCGTAAAGCTGAAACGCCGGGGACGCATTGAAGATATGAAGGCGTGGTCGGTAGCCCTGGGCTCTGTGGTGGAAGGCGAGGGAGGTAAGCTTCTGGACGAGGTCCTGGTACTGTTCATGAAAGGGCCTAGATCTTACACAGGGTCAGACACCGTCGAGCTTCAGTGTCATGGAGGGCGCGTGGTAACGGAGAAGATCCTTTCCCTTTTGATCGGTTGCGGAGCACGTCTTGCCGAGCCCGGTGAGTTTACAAGAAGAGCGTTTTTGAACGGTCGCATCACCTTAGACGAAGCTGAGGCGGTGCTAGACATGGTCAGCGCGGCATCGGAAAGAGCCCTTTCCCAGGCAAGCAGAAGGCTTAGGGGGGAGTTGGGGGCTCTGGTCAGGGCCTGGGAAGAAGCGTTGCTCGATGCCGTTTCGATGCTGCAGGGAAGCATAGATTTTCCCAAGGACATCGAATCGGGTTTCGAGGAGGTTAGAGAAAATCTCCGAGCTCTTCACCGGGAAATGAAAGACTTCCTGGCAAGCTCCCCTTTGGGGCTTGCCCTGTCTGAGGGTTTGTGCGTGTGCCTTGCAGGTAGGCCAAACGTCGGGAAATCATCTTTGTTCAATGTGCTGTTGTCGGAGGAAAGGGCCATAGTTACGGACATACCGGGCACCACAAGGGATGTGCTTCGTGAAAGGACTGTGTGGGCAGGAATCCCCGTGATGCTGTTTGACACCGCGGGTCTGAGGGTTGCCGGGGAGATCATCGAGGGTGTAGGTGTTGAGCGTGCCAAGGAGGCAGCTTCTGAGTCTCAAGTAGTGCTGTACGTTGTGGATGATTGCGAAGGGATCTCCTCTGAAGATGAGGATTGGCTTCGCAAGTGGTCTGGAAAGCACCTTTTGCTTGTGGTCAACAAGACGGATCTGGGCTGTGGTAAGGTGGATCAGAAGGTGGCAGAGGCTTTGGTTGGCGACAACGTTGTTGCGGTGTCCGCGTTGACGCAAGAGGGCATTAAAGAGCTGAAGGCCAAAGCTATCTCGCCGTTTACAAGGGGGTCTTCCCCCGAAAGTGTAGCCCCCGGAAATTTCAGACAGGTAGAGTGTGTGAGGGGGGCCTGCGAAAGCCTTTCCGAGGCCCTTGCTTTGGCGGATGAGGGGTGGACCCTGGACGTTGTGACAGTCATGCTTGAACGGGCCGCGGTTTCTTTGATGGAGGTTACCGGCAAGAGCCTGAGCGAAGAGATGCTCGACAGAGTCTTCAGCAGGTTTTGCGTGGGCAAATGACTTTTGTGAGGTGTAACACCTGAAAGGCAAAGTGGACGCAGTCGTTGTGGGAGGCGGGCACGCGGCTATTGAGGCCGCTTTAGCGCTTTCACGTCTTGGGCACGAGACAGCTTTGTGGGTCATGGATCCTGGCAATGTGGCCCAAATGGCTTGCAACCCTTCTGTGGGCGGCCCGGGCAAAGCCCAAATCGTGTCCGAGATCGATGCCCTAGGGGGTGAAATGGCCCTAGCCGTGGATGCAGCCACGCAGGAACTGCGGGTGTTGAACGCTTCAAAGGGTCCAGCGGTACAATCCATGAGGGCACAGGTTGACAAGCAGGCGTACGGATCCTACATGAGGAGGGTCCTCGGACAGGCGGGGGTATCCGTGCATCGGGGCACGGTCAGCAGGGTGCTTGTCAGAGGCGGTAAAGTCGCAGGCATTGAAACGGAAGATGGCAGGACCGTCCGTTCGCCCGTCGTGGTACTTTGTACGGGAGTGTACTTGAGAAGTCGCATAATCCTCGGTGAAATCGTGCGGGAATCCGGCCCCATAGGGGAGCCCTCCTGCCCGGGCCTGTCCGGTTCGTTGAAGGATCTTGGTTTTGAACTGGGGCGATTTAAGACGGGGACCTCGCCCAGGATTAGAGGGGACAGCGTAAACTGGGCGAAGCTTAAGAGAGAAAGGGGCTCGGAAGAACCCTTGGCCTTTTCCTTCATGTCGGAACCGAGGGTTTGGGGACGGGACGTCTGCTACTCAACGTACACCACAAAAAAGACCCACGACATCATCAGAAACAACATAGATCGCGCTCCCATGTTCGACGGCACCATAAAGGGAACAGGTCCCCGTTACTGCCCGTCAATCGAGGACAAAGTGATGAGATTTCCCCACAGACCAAGACACCAAATCTTTCTGGAGCGGGAATCTGAGGCAAGCGATCAAGTGTACATTTTGGGCCTGTCAACGAGCCTTCCCCAGGAGATCCAACATGACTTGGTCAAAAGCCTGCCCGGTTTGGAACATGCCGAGATCACCTTACCCGGCTACGCCATAGAGTACGACTATGTTCTGCCCAAACACGTAAAGATCACTTTGGAAACCAAGGAGATCCCGGGTCTTTTCACCGCGGGGCAGATCAACGGAACGTCCGGTTACGAAGAAGCTGCTGCCCAGGGTTTGATGGCGGGCATAAACGCGTCGAGGTGGCTCAAGGGCGAGCCCGGGGTGGTCCTTGGTAGGAACGAGGCGTACATCGGCGTTCTCCTGGACGACATCGTAAACACAAAGATCGAAGAACCCTACAGGATGTTGACGGCAAGGGCCGAGTACAGGCTGGTGCTGAGGCAATCCAACGCGGACAGCAGGTTGACGCCGCTTGGGAGGAGCCTGGGGCTAGTAAGTGACGAACGCTGGAACCTGTTCACGGCCAAGTCAGCGTTGCTTGATGAGGCCCGGGCATTTCTTCAAGAAAAACGGGAAGGTATGAGGATATGTGATTTGCTGAGAAATCCTTCGCACAAATTGGAGGACTTCCTGGATGAAAGACTTTCTCACGTACCTCAGAATGTGCTGTCCGAAGTTGAGATCGAGGCGAGATACTCAGGGTTTGTGCAGCGCCAAGAGAGGGAGGCCCGGCGCCTTGAAAACTTTCTGGGAAAGCGTATACCTCCCGGGTTGGACTTTGTTGGTAGTTCTTTGTCTACGGAGACTGTGGAGAAATTGAAACGTCACGGGCCAAGCACCATAGGCAGGGCCCTGGAGGTAGGGGTGTCTCCTTCAGACGCGTTGGTGCTGCTCGCTTTGTTGCAGAAGAAAGGTGGCAGAGGAAGGTGAATCACGGCGGTAACGTGATTGAACAGGAGATGCTAGCCTTTCAAGGTGGGATGGATGCCCTGGGCTTCCCTGTCTCCTGTGCTGTTGAAGAAGGTGTGAGGTCCTGGCTGAGTTTCCGGCTTGGGTGGAAGGGAAGAAGGGTGACGGGATTTCAAACCCCGGGCCACACTGCAGTGAAGCTGGTGGTAGATTCATTTGCCTTTCAGCTTGCAACGGTTCCCTCCCCAGAAAGTCGGCTCATCGACATAGGAAGCGGCAACGGCTGGCCGGGCCTCGCGCTCAAGTTGACGGAACCGTGCCTTGACACCGCATTGCTTGATTCAAGGTTGGGGGCCTGCAGTTTCATGAAGGGGTACGCGGAGTTCTCATCCCTTAGAGGTATACAGGTGCTGTGCCAGAGGGGTGAGGATGCTTCGAAGGACCGGGCACTCAGGGAATCGTTCGATCTTGTCACATCCAGGGCTATGGGGGATCTCGCCGTTGTTGCGGAGATCGCCTCGGGATTCTTGGCCCTTGGAGGCAGGGCCCTGCTCTGGTTAGGCCCGGAACACAAGGAGAGGCTTGAAAGTAAAGCCGATATTCCCGGGTTGGGGTTGACCCTTGAGGCTGCCATTCCCTACGAGCTGCCCTTCGGTTTGGGTTACAGAATCCTGGGTGTGTACGAAAAGACATCCACATGTTTTCCTCGTTTCCCACGCAGACTCACCGCTATCAAAAGAAACCCCTTACTTTGACACGGTTGGAAGGGAATAGGTGGCAACTGGGCGAAAACTTGCCCTGGGAGGTGCTGCTATGCGCGACTGGGGGCTCAAAGACAGGTTTGCTGTGAAGGTTGTACCTTTAAGATTGCTAGCTTTGCGTCCCGGGGCACGCATCCCCGGGGGGGCTTCCGAGGTCAGCAGGAAAGCTCTCGGGGGCCTGGTAAGGGGGATGAAAGCCCCGGTTTACGTGAAGGCATTGGGTGAAGGCTATCAGATCATCGCCGGGGACAGCGAGTTCACTGCTGCTAAGGAACGGGATGAAGAGAGCATGGCGGTCATGGTTGGGGAGATTTCTGATAAAGAGGCGCTTTTGATGCGGTTGTACGAAGGCGCGAGGAGGCGGGACCTCAATGTCGTTGAAGAGGCCACGATCATCCGAGAACTGGTGGAGGAATACGGGTTGACTCAGCACGAGATAGCTGTTTATACCGAGCGTGCACAGCCTACAGTGTCAAACAAACTTCGGTTGCTGCGGTTGCCACAGGAAGTGCTGGAAGGGTTGAAGGAAGGGACCATAGGGGAACGGCACGCCCGTGCTTTGTTAAAGGTTCCCGGCGAAGATGAGCAGGTCAAGGCGTACAGAAATTGTGTGAAGTTCGGTTTCTCCGCTCAGGAGATGGAACGAAGATGCAGCCGCGCCCACGCTATTGAAAGAAGAAGAGCTTCTAGGCAAAACCCAAGGGGCGTGGTCAAAGACGTGCGGATATTCAAGAACGCGTTTAGAAGTGTGGTTAAGGAAATGCAAAAAGCAGGACTCTCGGTGTCCAGTGAAGAAAAAAATGTCGGAAAGGGCTGGGAGTTCCGGGTAAGCTTGACGGTTCCGGAATCTTAGGTTCGTTGGTGAGTGCATGTCAAAGGTCATTGCTATAGCAAATCAAAAGGGTGGGGTTGGCAAGACCACCACGGCTGTAAACCTCGGTGCGTGTTTGGGGGAGCTGGGACGGTCTGTCCTGGTGGTTGACTTGGATCCCCAGGGCAACGCCACTAGCGGTCTGGGTATAGATCGTCGAAAACTCGATGCTTCTTTGTACGACTGTCTTGTGGGAAGGGTGGAGCCCAGGAATGTGCTGAGGGCTACGGAGTTTAAAGGGCTATGGATGTTGCCTTCCTCTTTGGACCTTGCCGGAGCTGAGCTGGAGCTAGCGGGTATGGAAGAGAGGGAGCACAGGCTACGCAAGATCATCGCGCAGCTGCGGGACAACTACGATTTTGTGCTTGTGGATTGCCCCCCGTCCTTGGGTCTTCTGACGGTCAACGCGCTGGTGGCCGTTGACTCTGTGCTGATTCCCATTCAGTGTGAGTACTACGCCCTAGAGGGTTTGAGTCAACTTTTGAACGTCATAAAGCTTATCAGGGGGCGCTTGAACTCAAGTTTGGAGCTAGAGGGCGTTTTGCTCACGATGTTCGACGGAAGAACGAACCTGTCTTTACAGGTCGCGGAGGACGTCAAACGATACTTCAGGGACAAGGTGTACATGACTGTCATCCCCAGAAACGTACGGCTGTCTGAGGCACCTTCCCACGGTAAGCCCATAACCGTGTACGATCCAAGGTCCAGGGGTGCCGAGGTGTACCGGGAGCTGGCGGAGGAGGTGTTGCGACGTGGCGAAGAAAGCGCTGGGAAGAGGTATTGAGGCCCTGATCCCCGGCCTGCCCGACGAGGCTCAGGTGCAAGTGGTGGACGTTAACCTGTCTGAGATCGAGGCAGATCCAAACCAACCCCGACAAACGTTCGATGACGATAAGATTAGCGAGTTGGCCAGGTCTATTGAAGAGCACGGCGTGATCCAGCCATTGCTGGTCAGGCGCGTAGGCAGCAAGTACAGGCTTGTGGCCGGTGAACGCAGGCTGAGGGCGGCCCGTAGGGCAGGGCTTGCCCAAGTGCCCGTAGTGGTCAGGGAAATGGATGACAGGCAAGCCATGGAGATTTCTCTTGTGGAAAATCTGCAAAGAGAGGACTTGGGACCCCTTGAGCAGGCGGAGGCGTTCCAACGGTTGAGCCGGGAATTCGGCCTGACTCAGGAAGAGATCGCCCGGAGGGTGGGCAAGAGCAGACCGGAGATTGCCAATACGTTGAGGCTTCTCAGGTTGGAACCCGAAGTTAGGGAGATGATTTCGTCCGGGCTCATTTCAGGTGGCCACGGAAGGGCCCTGGTTGGGCTTGAAAGGGAGCAGCAAATCAAGTGCGCCAGGCAAATCGTATCCAGGAGCCTTTCTGTCCGGAATGTGGAGGACATGGTGTCTTCCCGGGGGCAGTCGGTTCGCTCGCCGTCGCGTCCCAAGCCATCCGCCCGCAGGAAGGACGCGGAGAGCATTTTGGGGGAGATTCTTGGCAGCCCCGTCAAGGTAACCGAGAAGGATGGCAAGGGGACCGTCAGTATCTCCTTTTTCGGGGAAGAGGATCTTGAACGGCTGGTGGAGATAATGGGGCGGGGCATCAAGGTACCGTGACGAGGAATGTTTCACGTGAAACATTGCAGGCAACAAGGAGGTTTTTAACTTTTCCCGTCGAAAACCACTTTGGACTACATAAACACTGCGATGGGGTAATGTCTTGTTCGAGAAACTAAAAGACTTACGGAACCGCTCGGGCCAACGTGCGAGAAAACCGGAGGGAGCGAACGAAAAGCGGTTCGCCATTTTCTTCGTGTCGTCCCACGGTAAAAGTAGATCCGTGGGGTTCAGCGGCAAGGTCATGGTGTGCGCCCTTGCCCTGCTTGTGGTTTTCGCTGTGAGCTCCGTCGGCGTCCTGGTCTCTTACGCGGATCAAAAGCGCCAGGTTGCGGAGCTTGAGTACATGCGGGAGATAGCCGCTGCCCAAGAAGCACAAATGGCCGATTTGGAGGAGCGCATTGTGGGGCTTGCAGAGCGAATCAAACAGGCGGAGCTGTCGGAGGCCTCCATCCGGGATATGCTTCTTAAAGAAGGTCTGTCACCGAAGGGTTACGCTTCAGATGCCCAAGTGGCGTCCGTTACTAGCAGCCTGTGTGTGTAATCTACGTAAAATCGACTTACAGGGCTGAAAGCAACAGCTGGGTATGAGGTGGTGGCATGGATGGTATTCTACCAGGTAAGCTTCATCCCCCTACGGGACTCAACACTGCACCCGCCCTGTATAACTTCCATAAATTGTGGGCCGCACAAGTGAATTTCCACATTGAACGTACCTTGTCTTTGCCCCTTAGCAAAAACTGCCGCAAACCCAGCCCTTCCTTGATGTGGCCGAACACAGGTTCTATTGAGTGTTGCCGCAGTTTGTACCTTGCGCGACCGCGCTTTGTTCTGAGTTTTCTTTGCATGAGATATCTCGGTGTCGCGTCTTTTGGAATTCGACCTACTATTGCTTTTTGTGTTCGCCATTCACTGTGCTTTATTTTGTTGGGAGGAATGAACGCTTCTACGCCCAGGTTATGTACAAAGTCCACGTTTTGCTGGCTGTAGTACCCTGCATCTGCTGATAACTCCCCAGGTACTGCCCCAGTGTTCTCCACCACCTGTGTCAACTGCTCGGGGAGATAGCCCGAGTCGTTCGCCTGGTTATCGAGGTCTGCTGCTAAAATGATGTGGGTTTGCGCATCCACTGTGGCCTGCGCATTGTATCCTTGGATGAAGGCTTTGTCGCTACTTAGCATGATCCGTGATTCTGGGTCTGTGAAATTCCGTTGGTCCTTCGGTTTTGGCTTAGCATCCTCCGGCCTCGTTTTCGGTTTGTACGTTTTACCCTGGGATTCTGCCTCCTCACGCCTTTTCTCTTGCTCTTTTGCACACTTTTCCTTTGCTTCTTGTTCAAGAGCTGCCTTGGCTTTCTTAATGGCCCTCAAACGTTTTGCTGGTGTGGACAACTCTTCGGGGAGTTCCCAGCCGGCGGTATCACCGTACTCAATGTCTTCAAGCCGGTCTATCTCATCGGATTCTTTGAGTGCGCGTTCGATTTCCTCTCGAAGGCGCTTTTCTGCTTTTTCCATGTACCCGTAACTCATGGCACTGTGCTTGGATGCATGGGCCTTTATCTTTGTACCATCCACAGATACATGGCCAAGTTTCACAAGGTTAGCCTTTTGGGCCATCTTTATGGTCTGCTCAAGTAAGCAGCCAAGGGCTTCGTGGTGGCGCTTACGGAATTGCGAAATTGTCCAATGATCCGGCTGTTGGTTGGCAGATAAACACCGGAAGCCCACATCCTCATAAAGAGCAGTCTCTATCTTGCGAGATGAACGGATACCTTTCATGAACCCATAAACCCATATCTACACCATCATCCTGGGATCGTAAGGAGGATTGCCACGAAGTTCATCGTAACTGCTGTAAATGTCCGAAAGATCCAGATTCCTTACCACCTCGTTTACAAAATGGACAGGATGGTTCTTCGGCAACCACTCATTCAAATCCACAGGGAACAAAAGCGGCTGGTTCGGTTGATATTCCCTAAATGTTTTCATACATATCTATTCGGCACTCACCCCCCAAAATCATCCTTAACCTGCGGAAATGACCTCGGAAGTTGCTCTTTGGGAGTCACACAAAGCGACTGACCCCAAGTATTACACACACAGGCTGCTAGTCGTGATACTCGCAATGTGTTGCTTGCTTTG
>MTKW01001687.1_pt1 | contig 20845 bp, 18 predicted proteins | sample 1042761 | NCBI WGS metagenome assembly MTKW01 (sample SAMN06205366, study PRJNA360243) | anaerobic digester metagenome | biome: Wastewater treatment plant; feature: Anaerobic digester sludge; material: sludge; isolation source: anaerobic digester fed with sludge from wastewater treatment plant ... | reverse complement strand
AATAGTGGTTTCAGAAGTTTTACACCGCCCTCAGGAACAGGAAGTCCACTGGAAATAAGCAGAGATCGTTCTGTTAAGGCATCTGCCATATGATCCCAGCGTGAGCATTCGTCAAGATTATCTAAACGGCCCTCTTATTGTCTGGGCTCATGTAAAGCTACACTAACACTGCTGGGAATCTAATGAGATTAGCAAAGCTCGGCAGGGATTCTCTGTTAGAATAGCGAAACCTGACTTAAAGTTGTGGAGGTGATAATGACAGTTGCATGGCTAGTAAACGTGCAGCTGATACTTATCGGTTGTTAATTTGCTAGGACACCGGAATGGATGCAAGCTTGTTCTTGTACTAGATGCCGGATTGGAGGAAGAAGGTGACAATCGTGGCAAAGAGAATTGTTCTTCTGACACCTAATAAAGGCATGTTTAGGTTAAGTGAAAGCTTGGTAAGCCATTATGAGAATGTCGAGGTCAAGGTTGGTTTGCTTGAAGAGGGTGCCAGGATAGCTCTAGAACTGGAAAGACAGACAGAAGTAGCGGTGTTTATTGCCAGAGGCGGGACAGCAATGTTAGTACGCCAAGCCGGGATCCAAACGCCGTTGGTTGAAATACCTGTTACTGTTTATGATTTAATACGATCCGTTGCAAAGGCCCGCAAAATTAGCACCAGAATTGGTGTGGTTGGGTTTTCTAATATGATTAGAGGCATAGAAGAGTTGGCCCCGATTTTGGGAGTAGAATTAAGAGTTTTCTACTTGGATAGAGAGGGTGCCTCTGGTCAAATAAATCAGTTGGCTGAACAGCAAGTACAGTATGTAGCAAATCAAGGGATAGAAGTAATAATAGGAGGCGTCATTACTTGCGCTGTTGCTTCTCGGTACAATATTCCCAGCGTCCTCATCGAGACAGGCAAAGAAGCTATTCTCGAAGTTGTGGAGGAAGCTCAGCGTGTTGCGGTTGTGGTAGAAGAAGAAAAGGCCAAAACAGAACGGCTCAAAGCCATACTTGAGTTTGCCAGTGAAGGCATTGTTACGACTGATGCCAGGGGCATTGTTACGGTGTGTAATCCAGCGGCAGAGAAGATAATGGGGGTAAAGGCAGCTGAGGTCTTAGGCAAGCCTGTCAATCACATTATGCGAGACATGATAATCAACCGGGTTCTGGCGACGGGCGAAATGGTGTTAGGGGAGTTGCAGTCATTCAACAATGCCCAGGTAGTAACCAACAATGTTCCGATTCTTGCAAATAACCAGATCTTGGGGGCTGTCTCTACCTTTCAAAACGTCACCAAAATTCAAGAGTGCGAACAAAACATTCGNNCTCCTGAGAGCAAAGGAGACTGCCCGCCAGTTTGCGCTAGTTGGTTCTAACCTACTTATTACAGGTGAGACTGGTACTGGTAAAGAATTGTTTGCTCAGGCTGTTCACAATTACAGTGGACGAAAACAGGGCCCCTTTGTCGCAATCAATTGTGCTGCCCTGCCAGAATCATTGCTGGAGAGCGAGCTTTTTGGCTATAAAGATGGCGCTTTTACCGGGGCGAAAAGAGGGGGGAAACCGGGACTATTTTCAGTGGCCAATCAAGGCACGATTTTCCTCGACGAAGTGTCGGAGATTTCCCTACCGCTCCAGAGCAAGCTTTTGCGGGTGCTCCAAGAAAAGGAGATCCGGCCCCTGGGAGGAGACCGGGTGGTGCCGATAGATGTTCGTGTTATTGCCGCTACCAATAAGAACTTACGGACTGCCGTTCAGGAAGGTTTATTCCGTAAAGACCTATTCTTTAGGTTAAACGTGTTGAACCTTTCCATCCCACCCCTCCGGGAACGAAAAGAAGACATTCCTTTACTGGTTCGATATTTCATGAAGCAGCAAAGTCTGCTATTTCCAACCAGGTGGGAGATAACTCCTAAAGCGTTAGATTTTCTATTGAAACACCAGTGGCCTGGCAATATCCGCGAATTGGAAAACGTGATTCAAAGGGTGGTGCTACTGAGTGAAAACAATAATTGGCAGATAACCCTTGCTGCGGTTCGAGAAGCATTGACCGAGAACATGTCTTGTTCAGGGATTGATATAGAGGCAGAAGCTGATGCGAACAAGGAGTATGTATGTCTAAGTGGCAGTCTAAGGCAGATGGAGACTCAGGTTGTCTTGAAGACTCTGGAACTGGAAGGTGGCAACCAGACCAGGACCGCTAAAAGGCTAGGTATTAGCCGGACTCATATCTGGAGGCTGTTGAGAGAGAATAGGGAGGTAAGGGAGATCAATGCCCTATAAAATTGGTGTGGTTGCTCCTTATCCAGAACTAAGTCAACTCTGCCACGAGATTTCTACTGGGTTTTCTGATATTATCATGATTTACGAGGGTATATTTAACAGCGGTGTACAACAGGCATTAAAGGCCCAGAGATGGGGCGCCGAAGTCATAATTAGCAGAGGAGCAACTGCGGCCGCCATTCGAAAACATGTGGAAATACCCGTGGTTGATGTTTTGACCGATGACTGCGACTTGCTTAAAGCTCTTCATGAGGCGTGCCGGTGGGGAAATAGGTTGGCTATTGTAACCTCACGACGTTTGCTTTTTGAAAAAGACCTTCTAGAGGGTTTATTAGGAGTCAAGCTGCAGCAATTTATTTTTAATGAGCGCGACCATCTTCAACAGGTTATTGCTCACGTTAAGAACGAAGGCTGCCAGGTGGTTGTTGGAGGCATCTATACCGTTTACCTGGCAGAAAGACTTGGACTTCAGGGGGTGCTTGTAAGAAGTGGTAGGGAAGCAATTCTTCGGGCTTTAAGTGAAGCCAGAAGTATTGCTAAGGTGCGCCGGCAGGAGCACTATAAGACTCGATATGTCCAAGCAATTATGGATTTTGCCCAAGAAGGTATCATAGCTATCGACGACACCCAGGCTGTTACTGCGTACAATAAAGCTGCAGAGAGTATATATGGCATTGAGGCAAGCCGAGTTATCGGACAACCTGTTACCCAGGTAATTCCCAACACAAAGTTGCACCGGGTGCTGGAGACCGGATGCCCGGAGTTGGGGGAGTTACAGAAAGTAAGAGGCGGCACTTATATTGCTACCAATCGGGTACCCATCAAGATTGAGGGCCGAACCATTGGGGCGGTAGCGACGTTTAGACATGTAACGCGACTACAGGAGGTTGAGCAGAAGATCCGTCATAAACTGCAGGCAAAAGGGCATGTGGCTAAGCATAAACTGACAGACATTCTGGGGACAAATGAAGGTTTATTGAATGTAAAAAAGAGGGCAGCCCAGTATGCCATTACCGACTCGACAATTTTGATGACCGGAGAAAGCGGTACTGGTAAAGAGATGTTTGCTCAGAGTATCCACAACCTTAGCAAACGGCAAAAAGGGCCTTTTGTAGCGGTAAATTGTGCTGCCATCCCGGAGAACCTTTTGGAAAGCGAATTTTTTGGATATGAAGAGGGAGCGTTCACCGGGGCCAGAAAAGGCGGAAAACCTGGTCTGTTCTGGTTGGCCCACGGCGGGACAATTTTCTTGGATGAGATTGGGAGTATACCTCCTACAATGCAGGCCCGTTTGCTGCGGGTGCTTCAGGAAAGCGAGATCACGCCCCTTGGATCAAATAAAGTAATTCCCGTGGATGTTCGAGTAATAGCTGCGGCCAATAACGACTTGAGGATCTCTGTAACAAGAGGGGAGTTTCGTGTCGATCTGTTCTATCGTTTGAACGTTCTTACGCTTTCGATACCGCCCTTGAGAGCTCGGCGGGACGACATACTCTTACTGGCTCGTCATTTCTTGCATAAATCATGGCCCGAAAAAAAAGACATATCAATATCCAGGGCAGCATCGAACTCCCTTTTGGCTTACCATTGGCCGGGAAACATTCGTGAATTAGAAAACATCATGGAGCGGATTGCGGTGTTTGCGCGCAAAGATGGGGAAGTTAGGCAAACCCATGTCAGGAAAGCCATGGCAGATATTTACCAAGATACAACCTCCAACTCTTCTATTACAATTGAAGTGAAGGGCACATTACAAGACATGAGAGAACAAATCGCAAGCCGAACATTAAATAGAGTCGGCGGGAATAAGACCCTGGCTGCTAACAAACTAGGGATCAGCCGAACCCAACTGTGGCGCATTCTGAGGAGCGTTACAGAGTGTAACAATATGTTATAAAAAGAAACACACATTCAATAATAACCCGTTGGTCTTTTCCCACCAAGAGAACGTGTGGGGAGGCATGACGGGTCTTTTAATACCTGGTATGGTTCTTGCACCTGCATATAGATGGTCGTCCAGAGGGTTAGGATCAAAGGTATGTTTTGGCAGCCGTTATTTCCGAGGCATCTATTGCAGCAACTTGAGGGGGGATGTCAAGGGTCATAATGGGGTGGGAAGGGACGGATGATCGATCATTATAGGACCAAAAGGGGAAATATTGCGAAGATGAGAAAGACAACGGTGTTAAGAAAATTGCTTGCCAATAGCGAAATCTTGGTGGCACCTGGAGCTCACGATGTAATGTCCGCAAAAATTATTCAGCAAGTAGGATTTAATGCTGTTTACATGACTGGATACGGTACCTCTGCCAGTATTTTAGGAAGGCCGGATGTGGGTCTGTTGACATTGACAGAGATGGCCACGCAGGCCAGAAATATTGCAGATGCTGTTGATGTCCCGGTCATTGCGGACGCTGATACCGGTTATGGTAATGTTGTAAACGTGATGCGTACGGTTCGTGAGTACGAACGGGCAGGGGTGGCATGTGTCCAATTAGAAGACCAAGTGGCCCCTAAGCGGTGTGGTCATATGTTGGGCCGGGAAGTGGTATCAACGGAAGAAATGGTCTCTAAGATTAAGGCGGCTGTGGAAGCGCGTCAAGATCCCGATCTTATGATTATGGCTAGAACTGATGCCAGAACAAACCACGGAATCGAAGAAGCTATCAGAAGAGGCAAGGCTTACGAAGAGGCTGGAGCAGACATCCTGTTTATTGAATCGCCGGAAAATGAGGATGAGATGCGCTTAATTGGTAGTTCGTTCAAAGTTCCCGTGTTAGCCAACATGATCGAGAAAGGGAGAACTCCCCTAAGGACGACTAAAGAATTAGAGGCGTTAGGTTATGGTCTAGTGATCTGGCCACTGTCTTCTCTATATGTAACTGCCAAGGCAGTTAGGGACCTCATGGTTGCCCTAAAGGAAAAGGGTACGGCAGCGCATTTACTTGACAGCATGATACCGTTTGACGAGTTTAATGAGCTAATTGGGCTTCCGGAGATCAACGAGTTTCAAAAGAGGTTCAAGACTGACTAAGAGAAACTTACCCATGAGAAAGGAGAGTAACATCTATGTCCAAGCATAAAGTAATGGGATGGTTGTTAATCGCAATCTTGCTAGTGACGTGGGCTGTGGCCGGTTGTTCACGTCCTACCTCGGAGGCTCCAGGGGGAGAAGGAGTAGAAAAATATGTGTTTAAGGTTGGACATAACAACCCCGCCGACCACTATTATCACATTGGCTTGGAAAGATTTGCCGAACTGGTTAGCGAAAAGACCGATGGCCGAGTCGAGATTCAAATATTCCCTGCTGATCAGCTGGGCGGTCAGCGGCAAGAGGTTGAGGGTCTGACTGTTGGAACCCATGATATGGTGCTGACTTCGACCATGGTTATTTCTAACTTCAACGATGTCATCGGTGCCTTCGACCTTCCTTTCATTTTCAGCAGTCGCGATCATGTTTACAAGGTCCTGGACGGAGAGATCGGCGATGAAATGGCTACCGAACTGGAAAAAACGGGTTTTAAGGTACTTGCTTATTGGGAAAATGGCTTTAGGCATATTACTAACTCTGTTCGGCCCATCAGAAAACCGGAAGACTTGCAAGGCTTAAAGATCAGGGTTCCCGAAAGCCAGGTATATCTTGATACTTTCACTACGCTAGGCGCTGCTGCTACCCCTATCGCTTTTGACGAGTTGTTCTCCTCCTTGCAACTGGGCGTTGTTGATGGGCAGGAAAACCCTGCCGGTCATGTTATTCACAACGCTTTCTACGAGGTTCAGGATTATATTTCGCTCACTGGTCACTTTTATACTGCCGAGCCACTTCTCATGAGCGCCAAGCTCTTTGACAGCGTGCCTGCTGACATCCAACAGGCTTTGGTTGAGGCAGCTAAAGAGGCTCGAGATTATGAGCGGCAGCTATCAATGGATAACGAAGCCGAATATTTGGTACAAATTGCTGAACATGGCATGACTGTTGTAGACGATGTTGATATTGCTGCCTTTCAAGAAGCTGTGCAGCCTGTCTACGAAAAGTATAGCACCAAGTATGGTGCAACAATTGAACGGATCCGAGCAATGGATAACTAAGGTTTTGAAAGATGGGGGACGAGAGATTGTCTCCCATCTTTCTAGTAACAACCAAGGAGGGTTCGATTTTGACTTTATTACAACGCATTGAGAAACTATTAATTCCATTGGACGCAATCATCCGTCTCCTTTTGATCACATCTTTTTTGGGCATGGTTATAGCAGTCTCTGCCCAGGTGCTTTATCGCTATGTCCTCTCGACCCCGATTCCTTGGGCAGAAGAGTTGGCACGGTTTTTGTTTGCTTGGGTGACTTTCTTGGGGGCGAGCGTGGCGGCAAAGAATAAAGCGCATACGGGTGTGGAGCTTTTTGTCTCTTTCTTTTCCGAAAAAGTGCAGCGCATTGTTACTTTGGTTGCCTATCTGATCTGTATGGGATTTGTCGTCTTGGTGGGTCGTTATGGGTTTGCGTTGGTATCTAGTACCATGACTCAGCGTTCCCCTGCTCTGCATTTGTCAATGTCTATTCCATACACGGCTGTCCCCTTGGGGTGCCTGTTCATGTTTATCTACTTTGTTTACTTGTTCGTGGTTGAAATAAACAAGATGCAACAGGATTCCCAGCAACAGAATGCAGTCCAAGGTTAGTTATGGGAGGGAATTATCTTGACTTTGTTCTTGTTCGGTGTTTTTGCATTGTTATTAGTCCTGGGGGTACCAATTGCCATCGCCCTGGGAACAGCTGCCGTTGCCGCCATCTGGAACTTTACCACGGTTGACTTGTCTATTGCTCCCCAAGTGATGTTTAAAGCTGTTAATTCTTTTCCAATGATGGCTATCCCTTTCTTTATTCTCGCCGGCAATGTTATGTCCGGTGGGGGTATTTCTCAGCGGTTGGTTAGATTTGCTAGTGTCTTGGTGGGCAGGTTGACAGGCGGATTGGCTCATGTTTCTGTTATCGCTTCCATGTTCTTTGCCGCCATTTCTGGCTCTGGTCCAGCTACCACGGCTGCCATCGGTTCGATTATGGTCCCCTCTATGGAAGAAAGAGGTTATGACAAACGATTCGCTGCCGCGGTCGTGGCGTCCGCTGGTATTATTGGCATCATTATTCCCCCTAGTATTCCTATGGTCCTCTACGCTGTCCAGGCAGGAGTCTCCATTGGTCGGCTATTCTTAGCCGGTTTTGGGCCAGGGATACTCTTTGGATTTAGTCTCATGACGGTTGCTTATGTGATTTCAAAGAAAAAGGGTTATGCAGGAACCGAGAAGGTAACTTTTCGCGAAGGCCTAATAGCTTTTAAGGACAGTTTCTTTGCTTTGCTAATGCCAATCATCATTCTAGGTGGTATCTATGGCGGAATCTTTACACCCACTGAAGCTGCTGCTGTAGCGGTAGTTTACGGAGTACTGGTAGGGTTCTTTATCTACCGAGAACTGAAGCTAAAAGATATTCCTAACATCCTTTATAAATCAGCTGTGAGCACAGCAGTGATTATGTTTCTTATCGGAGGTGCTAACCTCTTTGGATGGTTCCTGGTGCGAGAGATGATTCCTCAGAAGATTGCTGCTTCCATGTTAGCAATTACTAACAATCCGTATGTAATTATTCTCATGATTAACATTTTGCTTTTGATATTAGGGACTTTTATTAACACTACAGCGGCCATAGTTTTGGTTACGCCGATTTTAATGCCTGTCTTACTTCAAGTTGGTATTGATCCCCTCTTTATGGGCGTGGTTATGGTAGTCAACCTGGCTGTAGGCATGATTACGCCGCCGGTAGGGTTATGTATGTTTGTGGCCTGCAACATTGCCAATATCACTTTGGACGATCTGACCAAATCGATTATGCCTTTTCTGCTGGTGTTGATTTTGTGCGTTTTCTTGATTTCTTTTGTGCCCGGTATTTCCATGTTCTTACCCAATCTTCTAATGCCTTGATTTCGAGGGAGAGGAGCAGCTAACATGTCTACCTATCGCATTGCAGTCATACCAGGAGACGGTATTGGTCCTGAGGTAGTAGCAGAAGGGGTTAAGAGCCTGGAATGTATTGCCAGTTTAGACCCGAAAGTGAGCTTTGAGTGGGAGTTTTTTACCTGGGGTTCTGATTACTACCTAAAAACAGGTAGAATGATGGCGCCAGATGCCTTGGAGATATTACAGGATTTCGATGCTATCTATCTTGGAGCTGTGGGATCTCCAGCCGTGCCTGACCACATATCGGTACGATTAGTCTTGGATATTCGCGGTATTTTTGACCAGTATGTAAACATGCGACCAATTAAGCTTTTGAAGGGTGTTCAGTCGCCTCTTCGAAGCAAGAGGCCCGAGGATATTGACTTTGTGATTGTTAGGGAAAACACGGAAGGCGAGTACAGCCCTGCTGGAGGGATCCTGTTCCCAGGCACTCATTATGAGACAGCTACTCAGGTTAATGTATTTACCCGCAAGGGCACCGAACGGCTAATGCGATACGGTTTCGAACTGGCTCAAAGTCGCCGCAAACAGGTCACCAGTGTGACCAAGTCAAATGCCCTTCAGTACTCCATGGTCTTGTGGGATAAGATCTTCTCGCAACTGGCCGGTGATTACCCAGACATTGTTGCTAATAGTGTCTTAGTAGATGCCATGGCAATGTTCTTAATAAGAAGGCCGGAGAGCTTTGATGTGATAGTGGCCTCCAACCTCTTTGGCGACATTCTATCTGATTTAGGTGCAGCTCTTCAGGGAGGCTTGGGATTTGCACCTGGGGCGAATCTAAATCCCACTAGGGAGTATCCCTCTATGTTTGAGCCTATTCACGGTTCCAGCCCCAAGTATGCTGGTAAGAAAGTAGCCAACCCCATCGCTACTATTTGGGCGGGAAGTATGATGCTAGAGTTCTTAGGAGAGAAGAAGTGGGGCCAAGAGGTACTGGCAGCGATTGAAGATGTTCTAGTAGAAGGGCAGGTGCGGACTCGTGATATCGGCGGAAGCTCAACCACCACTGAGATGGGTGAAGCTATTCGCCAGAAACTTCAACAACGGGCAGAGACAAGAAAGGGGACTGACAGTGGGTAGGACCAAGAAGTTTGAGCTGAAGTATGGCATGGGTTACCAGGAAGTTGAGGTGCCGGAAGAGAATATTTTGGCTGTACTGTACCCTAACGATATGGATGGAGTTCCTGATGAAGAGGCTGAGATTCGACGGGCCCTGGCTAATCCCATCGATTCTGTTAGCCTAGGTGAATTAGCCCAGGGTAAAGAGCGAATAGCTATTTTAGTTAGCGACATTACCAGACCGGCCCCCAGTTATAAGATGTTGCCGCCCCTTTTAGATGTGTTAAATGCTGCTGGAGTTGCTGATGATAACATAACAGTATACTTTGGCCTTGGTTACCATCGAGAACACACAGAAGAAGAGCAACGGCAACTCGCCGGAAACGAAGTCTTTGAACGTATCAAATGCATTGATCATGATATCAATGACTGTGTCTATTTAGGAACTACAAGCCGAGGGACACCTGTGGAGGTACTTAAGTCGGTAGCTGAATCCGATCTAATAATTGCCACCGGGAACCTGGAGATCCACTACCGAGCTGGCTACAGCGGCGGCTATAAAGGGTTGATGCCAGGCGTTTGTAGCAAGAAGACTGTACAGACAAACCATGAGTGGAAGTTTCGCCCCGGTTCTGGCCCTGGGGTCAATGACGGCAACCCCATGCGAGAAGATATTGAAGAAGTAGGTAAAATGGCTGGTGTGTCTTTCATCCTTAACGTGGTTCTAAATAGCAGAAAAGAAATTGTGAAAGCTGTTGCTGGCCATCCCATAAAGGCTCATCGTGAAGGATGCACGTATATAGACCGTATGTACAAATGTAGTATTTCTGAACCGGCTGATATTGTGATAGCTTGTGCCGGCGGTCATCCCAAAGATATCAACCTCTATCAAGCCCAGAAGGGGTTGGATCATGCCAGCTTTGCGGTACGCGATGATGGGATTATTATCTTGGTGGGCGAGTGTCCGGAGGGGCTGGGCGAGAAAACTTTTACTGAATGGATGCTTAAGGCGGAGAATGTACACCAGCCAGTGGAATGGATTCTTCAGGAATTCATCTTGGGGGCTCATAAGGCGGCGGTGATCTGCCAGGTGCTTCAGCGGGCCAAAGGCTACTTGGTTTCGGCTATTGACCCGCAACTGGTTACCGATGTTTTCTTCCATCCCTTTGATACGGTTTCGGCTGCATTGGCCCAAGCGCTGGAAGAGATGGGCCCAGAGGCCAAGATCATTGTAATGCCGTATGCTAACTCAACCTTACCTGTAATGCGAAAATAGACAAGGAGAGGAGCTGAAGCTGGTTGCATGCGTTGGAGAAGATCCTGTGTCGGGCTGCTGGTGAGAAAGAGGTTCGAGCCGGCGAAATAGTGAATGCGAAGGTAGATTTGGCTGAAATCAATGATCTTTATCTACAGGTCATCAAGTCCTTTCATGAAATGGGTGGCACCAAGGTTTGGGATCCTGAGAAGGTGACCTTTGTCCTTGATCACTATGCTCCTGCACCTACTATTAAGTCGGCGGCTAACCAAAAGGTGATGCGCGAATTTGTCTGGGAACAAGGCATACCCCACCTGTTTGATATCAATGCTGGAGTTTGCCACCAGGTTATGCCGGAAGCAGGCTTAGTCTGGCCGGGGATGATTCTAGTTGCCACTGACTCTCATACCACCACCCACGGTGCCTTCGGTGCTTTTGGCACCGGCGTAGGGGCAACGGATTTGGCAACTATTCTGATTTCCGGTGAGCTATGGCTCAGAGCCCCTGAGGTGATCAAAGTACACCTGGATGGCGAGTTGCAGCCTGGGACCATGGCTAAGGATGTCGTGCTCCACATCTTGTCTAAGCTAAGAACTGACGGGGCCGTTTATAAAGCCGTTGAATATACAGGTCCGGCCGTTTCGGCTATGTCTGTGGCCGAGCGGATGGTTATATGTAACATGGCAGTGGAAATGGGAGCTAAGACTTCCTATATTCAACCTGATGAGAAGACCTTAGTTTATGTGAAAAAGTATTGCCAAAGAGATTTTGTAGTGTTCGAAACCGATCCTGATTACCAATATAGTGACTCTTTTTGCTTTGATGTTTCCCAATTGGAGCCCCAGGTGGCATTACCGCACAGCGTAGATCAGGCGGTACCGATAAGTGAGGCTCCAGCCGTAAAGGTGGATCAGGTCTTTATCGGTACCTGCACCGGTGGCAGAGTGGAAGACTTTGCTGCAGCTGCTAGGATTCTCGCCGGCAAGAAGATTCATCCTCGAACCCGCTTGGTGGCAATCCCGGCTTCCCAAGAGGTTTTGCTGGAGTGCATGAAGCTAGGTTATATCCAGACCCTAGTTGAGGCAGGTGCTGCACTTTCAACGCCAGGCTGCGGGCCCTGTCTGGGTGCCCATGAAGGTGTTCTGGCTCCAGGCGAAGTATGTGTGACAGCCTCGAACCGCAATTTCCCCGGACGGATGGGCAGTACCGAGGCATCCATCTATTTGGCTTCACCTGCTACTGCTGCCGCCACTGCCCTCACCGGGGAATTAACAGATCCAAGGTTAGTCTTGAAGGAAGGTGGAGGTTGGCATGGAGAAGATAATTAAAGGTAGGGCCCATGTGTTCGGAGCGAACATAGATACTGATCAAATTTATCCCGGCCGCTATCTGGAGTTGACAGAACCTGAAGAGATCGCTGCCCATGCCATGGAAGGAGCAGACCTTAATTTTACCAAGACTATGGTCCCGGGGGATATTGTGGTTGCAGATCGTAATTTTGGCTGCGGTTCCAGCCGGGAGCATGCCGCTATTACCCTAAAACATGCTCAAGTGGGTGCGGTGGTGGCTGAATCCTTTGCCCGGATTTTCTTTCGCAATGCCATCAACCTGGGCGTACCGCTGATGGTGTCCCCGGGAATTGTTAGCAAAGTCTCTCCCGGCGATCACTTAGAAGTGGACTTAGCCAAGGGAGAGGTGCGGAACCTGACCAAGAAAGAAGTGTACCGCGGTGAACGCCTGGCAGATAATGTCTTAGAAATCTTGGCCCAAGGCGGGATTAAATCAGTCTTTCGCAAGCGGCTTGGTCTGGAGTAACAATCTCACCGTACAAAATTATGCTGGTGCCATGCCGGATTAATTATGGATAATTCCAAAACCGCAAAGGAGCGAGGCTTGTGTTGACCGGTGTTGTTTGGAAGGTAGGTCACGATGTTGATACAGACCAGATCTATCCCGGCAAGTACCTTTATGAAACTGATCCTAAACAAATCGGAGAGTTTGCCATGGCAGGTTTGGACCCGAGTTTTGCCAGGCAGATAAAGGGCCGGACAATAATCCTGGTGGCAGGGCACAACTTCGGCTGCGGTTCCAGCCGGGAACATGCTGTTATTGCTTTGCACGAGGCTGGGGTAAAAGCCGTTGTGGCTCAATCCTTTGGGCGGATCTTCTTCCGCAATGCTATTAATCTAGGTTTGCCCGTAGTTGAATGTGTCGACCTTTTCCAACAGGTGGAGGATGGGGACAGGCTAACCATTGATATGCATGAAGGGCTCCTTAAGAACTTAAGTGGGAAGCAGGAGTTCTCGATAGGGGTGCTACCCCCAGCCGTAGCTCAGATTATGTTCGGTGGAGGACTTATCGAATACTATCGCCAAAAAATTGCTGCTGGGGAGAGGAAGCCTAATGGAACCGTTACATGCTGTTCATAAGATATTAGCCCGAGCCAGTGGGCAAGAACATGTCAAGCCAGGTCAAATAATTGTTGCCAAAGTGGATGTGGCGGGAGTCAATGATATCTACCCCCAGGTAATTTACTCTTTCCAAGCCATGGGAGCTACGAAAGTGTTTGATCCGGAGAAAATAATTTTCATGTTTGATCACCATGCTCCTCCAGCCACGGTCAGTGCCGCAGATAACCAGAAATTAATGAGAGATTTTTGTGCAGAGCATGGAATTGTCCATCTTAGTGACATTAATGCCGGCATCTGTCACCAAATTTTGGTGGAGCGGGGTCTTTCCCAGCCTGACAAAGTTATGGTGATAACTGACTCTCATTCCACCAGCCATGGAGCCTTGGGAGCTTTCAGTACTGGGATCGGTGCTACCGACATGGCTGGGGTCTTGGTTGCCGGGGAATTGTGGTTTCGAGTACCGGAAGTTATACGGGTAGAATTTACAGGCACCCTTGCCGTTGGCGTAATGGCAAAAGACATGGCATTATTACTGCTTCAAAAGCTGGGAACCAGATTTGCCTTGTATAAGACCCTGGAGTTCACCGGAGAGACTATTAGCCAGCTTTCTGTACCGGAACGCATGGTCCTTTGCAACATGGCCGTGGAGATGGGGGCCAAAAGCACCTACATTGAACCTGATGAGAAGACGTGGTCTTACCTAGAGGAAAAGGCCGGACTGAAGATAACTACAGAGCCTGTAAGGACGGATCCGGGTTTTTCGTACACTGCTTCTTATCGCTTTGACGTGTCCAGCCTGGGGCCCCTAGTTGCCTGCCCCCATAGCGTGGACAATGTAGTTGCTGTTAACGAGCTCGAGCCTGTACCAATTAATCAAGGCTTTATTGGAAGTTGTATCGGTGGCCGCCTAGACGACCTGGCGGTGGCGGCGGAGGTACTTCGAGGTAAACGTATCGCACCGGGTGTACGCTTCTTGGTTACGCCTTCATCCACCAAAGAGCTTCAGTTAGCTATGGCCAAGGGTTATATCGATGATTTACTGGCAGCGGGGGCTACCGTGGCCACCCCAGGTTGTGGTGCCTGTTGCGGGGTACACCTGGGTCTCATTGGTGCCGGAGAAGTGTGTGTTACAGCTTCAGCCCGGAATTTCCCGGGTCGTATGGGCAGTAATGAGTCACAGGTGTATGTGGCTTCGCCCAGAACCGTAGCTCAGGCTGCTTTAAACGGATATCTTGGTAACAGTAGGAGGAGGTAACCTGATGGCTAAATACCCACTAAAATACGGCAAGACTGTTACAGAAGTTGAGATACCGGCTGAGGAAGTTATAGAGGTTATAGAGCCGACTGATTTCCAACCTAAGTTTGAAGATCCGGTACAAATCATCCGTCATGCGCTGGCCAATCCCATTGGTACCCCGCCCCTTGGCCAAATCGTTCAGCTTGGTGAGAAAGTGGTTGTCACGGTCAATGATATTACGCGCTTGACCAAGAGTGAGATCTTTGTTCCCATTATCATAGAGGAATTGAACGGGGCGGGTATCCCAGATCAAGACATAACCATTCTGTTTGCTAATGGGCTTCACAAACAAATGACCGAGGTAGAAATGCAACGGATCATCGGACCTGACATCTATGCCCGGGTCAACATATTGCAGCATGATGGGATCAATAGTGATTTTACTTTTGTGGGAACCACCAGTCGGGGTAATGATGTCTATATTAATAGGGCGGTAACAGACGCTGATAGAGTAATTCTGACTGGGGGGATAATTCTCCATCACTTGGCCGGTTACGGTGGAGGGCGGAAGAACATTATTCCCGGTGTAGCTCGGCAAGACAGTATATTTTTCAACCATAGAATGATGGTAGACCCCCGGGCCGAGGCCGGCAACATCGACGACAACCCAATCCACGAGGACGTAGTGGAAGCATGCTCTATGGTAAACCCGGATTTTCTTTTCAACGTCATAACTGATCACCAGGGTGCCATTGCTGCTGCTGTGGCCGGGCATTGGCAGGAGGCCCATGCAGCCGGCCGTGACATTGCTGATCTGCTATACAAGGTACCAATCCAACAATTGGCCGATGTTGTCATTGCTAGCGGGGGCGGTTTCCCCAAGGACATCGATTTGAGGCAAAGTAAAAAAGGATATTATCACGCCGTGCGGGCTGTAAAACCGGGTGGCACAATCATTGCCGTCGTGGCCTGTGAGGAGGGTATTAGCCGGGAGGGAGATCCTTTCGCCGAATGGTTGGACAAATACCGGACACTGGATGAAGTGCGGGAAGCCATGCTAAAACAGTTTGATATCGGCGGCCTCAACGCTTACCGGACCAGAGAAGTCCAAGCCCAGGCGCGGTTAGTTTTAGTAACTGAATTAGATACAACACAGTTGAATGACCTTGGGGTGGAGGCCTATGGTATCGACCAACTGCAGAGGGTGGTAGATGAGGCGCGTTCCGCTGCCGGGCCAAATCCCACCATTTATGTCATGCCGCAGGCAGGGTTGACTTTACCTAGCTTGATTCGCTAGCTGGGTGTTTGGGGCAGTGTGGGCGTATCCTTATTCTATTTAATGCCAGGAATTTTACCATTTGATTGCAAACGATTCCCCGGGTTTTCATTAGCCAGTTATCAAGCCCAGCCCGTGTCTGTCAGGAGGTAGAAATTACATGGAACATAAGGGAACAGTTGTTACAGGTGTCATCGGAGCAGATGTTCATGCTGTGGGCAACCATATTCTTACCTTTGCCTTGAAACAGGCTGGCTATAAAGTGGTCAACCTTTCGATTATGGTTTCGCAGGAAGAGTTTATTAAAGCTGCTATTGAGACTGCTGCTGATGCAATTTTGGTATCGTCTCTATATGGGCACGGACAAATCGATTGTGCCGGCCTGAGAGAAAAATGCATTGAAGCGGGAATAAAAGATATTCTCCTTTATGTGGGGGGCAATATCACAGTGGGAAAGAACGATTGGAGGACGGTAGAGGCTACCTTTAAGAAGATGGGTTTTGATCGGGTGGCTTCCCCCGGCACCACCCCCGGTCAGGTGATTGCCATGTTAGATAACGACATAGGTCAAGGAAGGTGCTAGGGATGTTACTGGCACTGACCATAGATATAGGAAGCACTTTCACCAAGGCAACCCTCTTTGACTTGGATAAGCCTGCTTATTTGGGTCGAGCCCAGGCCCCCACGACCGTAACTAGTGATGTAACCATAGGTCTACGACAGGCACTGGATAGACTAAGAGAAGAGACAGGCCAAGACCCCTACACGGCTGAAATAAAGCTGGCTTCCTCCAGTGCGGCTGGGGGTTTGCGTATGGTGGCCATCGGTTTAATCCCGGAGTTAACCGCTGAAGCGGCTCGGCGCACAGTTCTCGGCGCCGGGGCCAAGGTAGAAGGGGTTTTTAGTTATACTCTAACTTTATCTGATGTGAGAAAAATAGTCGACTTGGAACCGGATTTGGTGCTGTTGGCCGGCGGTACTGACGGAGGTAATGGAGAAGTAGTGCTAACAAATGCAACTGCTTTGGCCAACTCGAACCTTAAGGCACCTGTCATTTACGCTGGAAACAGAACTAAGCAGGATGAAGTGGCCGGAATTCTCAATGCCGGTGGGAAAGAAGTTTTTCTGGCTGACAATGTCATGCCTGAGTTTGGAGTCCTGGCCATTCAATCTACCTCTAACTTAGTAAGGGAGCTATTCTTGAACCGCATTACCCGGGCTAAAGGGATAAAGGCAGCCGAATCGTTGGTGGACAAAGTTATCATGCCTACGCCGACGGCTGCCCTTCAGGGGGCTGATCTGTTAGCTACAGGCACTAAGGATGAACCTGGTGTAGGGGACTTGTTGGTGGTAGATGTGGGTGGAGCTACCACTGATGTTCATTCTGTGGCCGTGGGGGCGCCAAGGCGACCAGGTGTTATCTTGAAAGGCTTAGCCGAACCGCGGGTCAAAAGGACAGTAGAAGGGGATTTGGGACTTCGCTACAATGCTCATTCTATTTTGGAGACGGCAGGATCAGAAACCATCCGGGATAGGTTTACCCATACTAAACCTACCGAGGAACAATTAAAGGCCCTGGTAGAGGATTTTCATCGGAATCCGGAACTCCTTCCGCAAACCGAGATGCAGCAAGAAGTGGATCGCCATTTGGCCGAAATAGCTGTGAACACCGGGTTAGTACGGCACTGCGGACGGACGGAAGAGGTTTTTACTTTGTCGGGCCGGGGAGAGGTCCAATATGGGAAAGACTTGACTGGTGTCGGTTTAGTTGTGGCAACCGGTGGTATTTTTGCCAACACCCGTTGGGGAACCGAAATGATAGCTAAAGTGTTGAAGGAACTTCCTTCGACAGTCCTAGCTCCTCGAGACGCCAAAGTGATATTGGATACTAACTACTTGTTGTGGGCCATCGGGCTGTTGTCCGAGATTGATCCAGTGGCAGCACTAAAGATTCTACGCCAACAGCTTGGACTAGGGGAGTGAGAGCTTATGAGCAACTTTCGGTCTCAACGACTGTCGGAAGAGGAGTTCTTTAAGATACGCCAACGGGTTCTGACCACCTGGCCAACCGGTGCCGAGGTGGATCTACATGAAGCGGTGGCTTACCAAAAATCGTTGCCCGACCAAAAGAATTTTGTTCTGAAAGTGAACCAATGTCCACCCCAAGGAACCTATGTTCAGCCGCGGGCAGGGGTACCGGTGTTGGAAGCCCAGATAGAATTACTTAGTTATTTATCCGAGGAAGGTGAAGCAGATCTACTTCCTACTACCATTGATAGCTATACGCGGCATAATCTCTACCATGAGGCGCAGGGAGGGTTGGAAAGGAGCATTGCCGAGGGGAAAGCTTATCTTAACGGTTTTCCCGCCGTAAATTACGGTGTAAAGGGCTGCCGACAACTTACAGAAGCTATCGACAAACCGCTTCAGGTACGTCACGGTACTCCCGATGCCCGCCTCTTGGCGGAAATAACCTTGGCGGGTGGCTTCACTTCGTTTGAAGGGGGTGGCATTTCTTACAATCTGCCTTATTGTAAAAATGTCCGCCCGGAGTTGACGATCGAATGGTGGCAGTACGTAGACCGCTTGACCGGGTGGTATCAGGAACAGGGTGTCATGATCAACCGCGAACCGTTTGGGCCCTTGACGGGGACCTTGGTACCCCCTTGCATTGGCCATGTGGTGAATATCATAGAAGCTGCCTTAGCGGCTGAGCAAGGGGTCAAAAATATCTCGGTGGGATACGCCGTATGTGGCAATGTTATACAGGATGTGGCGGCCATTGTAACATTGAAGAAGTTGGCAAAGGAATACCTGGAAGAACTGGGTTACAGCAATGTGACGGTTACTACTGTTTTGCACCAGTGGATGGGAGCGTTTCCACTGGGAGAGAGTCAGGCCAGTGCCATAATCGGACATGGGGCAGCGATAGCGGGATTGTCTGGGGCAAGGCGAATGATTACCAAGACCGTTCATGAGGCTTTTGGCGTGCCGACAAAGGAAGCCAACGCTGCCGGACTAAAACTGAGCAAAATGATGGTTAAACTTTGGCGGGGACAGAACCTAAGGAATAACCTGAACTTGGACCATGAAATTGATCTGATAACCAAAGAGACCAGGGCTATCTTGGATAAGGTTTTGGAACTGGGTGAGGGGAACGTTGGTGCTGGGGCGGTTCGAGCCATTGATGCCGGAATAATAGATGTACCCTTTGCTCCCAGTGTCTATAACAAAGGGGAAGTGATGCCGGCTAGAGATCTGCATGGGGCGGTTCGTCTGCTGAACACCGGCAACCTACCGTTACCAGCCGATATCAAAGAATTTCATCAAGAAGCCTTGGCCCAGCGTCGGGCGGTGACAAGGGAAAAAGAGGATTATGAACTAATCCTGGCTGACATTAACAGTGTGGTTACCGGGAACATCGCCTTCGGGCGTTAGAATATTTGGGCCTCAAGGAGGGTTACTAGATGTCACTTCGCGAGCAAGCCTTGCAGCTTCACCGTGCTTGCAAAGGGAAATTGGAAGTAGTAAGTAAGGTTTCTGTACAAAACCCAGCTGATTTAAGCTTAGCCTATACTCCTGGGGTAGCTGAACCTTGTAAAGAGATCCATGCTGATGTCGATAAGGTATATGAATACACAGTCCGAGGGAACATGGTGGCGGTGGTCACTGACGGAACTGCCGTATTGGGCTTGGGCAATATCGGCCCGGAAGCCGCCCTTCCGGTCATGGAGGGCAAGGCCATCCTCTTTAAGGTGTTCGCCGGGATAGATGCCTTTCCTATTGCACTGGCCACCACCGATGTTGACAAAATTGTTGAGACTGTAGCTCTCTTGGAACCGAGCTTTGGAGCCATTAACTTAGAAGACATAGCTGCTCCTGCCTGCTTTGAAATAGAGGAAAAGTTAAAGAAACGTCTCTCGATACCTGTGTTCCATGATGACCAGCACGGAACGGCTGTTGTCACTTTGGCGGCTCTCATAAACGGGGCTAAGGTTGTAGGTAAGGACTTAGAAGATTTGGTAGTGGTAATAAACGGGGCCGGGGCGGCAGGAGTTGCAATTTGCAAGATTCTATTAAACACTGGAGTTAAGGATATTATCATCTGTGACCGCCGTGGTATTATCCATCCCGGCCGCACTGAGGGTATGAATTCTGCTAAAGAGGAATTGGCCCGGTTAACCAACAAAAAAGGCCGAAGAGGTAGTCTAGCGGATGCACTGGTGGGAACAGATGTATTCGTAGGGGTCTCTGGCCCTGGGTTAGTAACCTCTGACATGGTAAAGACCATGAATACGGATGCTATTATTTTTGCCATGGCTAACCCAGTACCCGAGATTTTTCCCGAGGAAGCCAAAACTGCTGGGGCCAAAGTTGTAGGAACAGGACGGTCGGATTTCCCTAATCAGATCAATAATGTATTGGCCTTTCCCGGCATTCTCCGAGGTGCGTTAGATGCTCGTGCTTCTGATATCAATGAACAGATGAAGATAGCGGCGGCCATGGCTATAGCAGAATTAGTCCCTGCAAAAGAGCTAAATGTTGACAATGTCATCCCAGGTGTTTTTGACCATCGGGTAGCTCCAGCAGTGGCTGCTGCAGTAGCTGAAGCTGCCTTAGAAAGCGGTGTGGCAGGCTTGCCGGTAGACGCAAAATCTATAGCCACCAATACAAAAAACCTTGTTACTGCAGTCCATCAAAAGATGCTAACGGGTAAAACTACCGGATAAAGCGCACCTGGGAATATAGACCAATTCAAAAGAACTCTTTACGTTCAAAACGCCTAGCCCGGGCACATTTGTTGCCCGGACTAGGCGTTTGGCTTTTTACTCTGATTCCAGGAATCTACGGGCTGCACCGACCCGGGCTAGGGCCATGACCACAGCACCGCCTAAGACAGCTCCGGCTGCAGAACTGATGGCAAAGGGCGGGATGAAGAAGAAAATGGCAGCTTCTTTACCCAAGACGTAGCGGACGATGGGTACGGAGAAGAGCGCTCCTAGAACACCGGTGCCGAAGACTTCCCCAACTAAGGCAGCGCTGACCTTTCCGTTGCTCCAGCGGTAAGCCAGGCCGGCCAGGAGTGCTCCCACCATGCCGCCGGGGAAGGCCATTAGGGTACCGAGGCCGAGCAGGTTTCGCAGGAGGGCGATGATAAAGGCTACGGCCATGGCATCCATTGGGCCGAGAAATACCGCTGCCAGAACATTAATGGCATGTTGAACCGGATAAGCCTTGGCCACTCCTGCCGGAAACCAAAGAGTGCCGGCTGTAGCCGTGCCAATGGCTACCAGAACTGCCATCAGAACCAGTCTATGTGTG
>MTKW01019146.1_pt1 | contig 20881 bp, 22 predicted proteins | sample 1042761 | NCBI WGS metagenome assembly MTKW01 (sample SAMN06205366, study PRJNA360243) | anaerobic digester metagenome | biome: Wastewater treatment plant; feature: Anaerobic digester sludge; material: sludge; isolation source: anaerobic digester fed with sludge from wastewater treatment plant ... | reverse complement strand
CAAAAGGAGAATGCCCTGAATTGGGTAAGATAACTAATTTGGCATTATCACCAATCTCAGCCGCTATATTCTCACCGCAAATTCGTGGTACAACAAGATCCTTTCCGCCCTGCAACACTAGTGTTGGGCAGGTTATTTTGTCCACCTCTCCAGTTCCATTTGTAATGCCGTTATGCTCATTAGTTATGTTAAACTGCAAAACAGCGTAATCTACATCCACCTTGTTTCTCTGTTGAAAAACAGCATCCAAATAGCGCTTATATCGCACCGGTTCTGGCTTATTATTATTGAAAATCACCATGTTCATGCCAAATTCAAGCTTAGTATAATCATGATCGGCTAGCGTCTTAAGAATGTCGGCATTTCTTAGCTCTAAATCCTCTCTGGTAGTAAGGAATTCGCCTGGAATTGCTTTGCCATTAGCATCAAACTTGGGAACGACTGCTGCTTTAGTAGTAGAAGCTATCAGCACTAGTTTGCTAACATATTCCTGATAGTTGGCTGTAAATTGCTCAGCCACCAGCCCGCCTAAGGACCATCCTACCAAGACAAAGGTCTTTAATCCTAAAGTATCAACAAAGCTCTTCAGATCTTGGGAAAAATCATTAATGGTTACTATGGGCTTATGATATGTTGAATCGCCGAAACCACGCAAATCAGGAGCAATAATCCTATACTCATCTCCCGGCAGTTCATCCATTAGAACGTCCCAGAATAAAGATGAGCTCATATTGCCATGAATCAAAACAAGCAATTTATCCCCGGTACCCTTTTCACGATAAGCATAGGTTTCACCATTCGACAGCTTTAACCTCTTTAATACAATACTATCTTTCAAAGCTGACCCCCCCTAACTATTCCTAATCGCCTCTTATAAAATCCAACAGCTCCTGCACAACATTGTTCAAGCTGTCCACAAGGGGCGAATGACCTGTCTGGTGGAGCATAACCAGTTTCGCATTATCGCCAATTTCCTCTCTAAGCTTTTCCCCATAAACCACCGGAGTAACTATATCGCTGTCCCCTTGGAATATTAAAGTAGGACATGTTATTCGGTCTATTTCGCCGGTACCTTGGGTAATACCATTATGTTCATGGGAGATATTAAATTGCACAGTGGCATAATCGGTCTCAAACTTATTTCGCTGTTTGAATATCTCTTCCAGATACCTTCTATATCTAGTGGGAGCCGGCTTATTATAAATATAAATTACTGTGTTCAGGCCTAACAGAAGCTTAGCAGAATCACGATTGGCCAGTGTTGCACGGATATCCGCATATCTTGCTTTAATATCCTCTTGGGTAGACCAGAAGCTGCCTTGAATCGCCTTTCCTTCAGAATCTAGTTTAGGAACAGCTATGGCATGTGCGGAAGTACCCATCAGGGCAAGATGGGAGACATAATCCTGGTGGTCTGCAGTAAACTGCAACGCTATTAAGCCACCCAGTGACCAACCCATAAGTACAAATTTTTTTAAGCTTAAGGTATCCGCAAAAACTCTTAGATCCTCGGAAAAGTCTTTAACGGTCGAAATCGGCTCTATATAGCTAGAATCTCCAAAACCACGCAAATCTGGGGCAATGATTCTATATTCATTTCCCGGTAGCTCTTCCATCAAAATATCCCATAGTATAGATGAACTCAGGTTACCATGCACTAATACTATGGTCCTGTCTCCCGTACCTTTCTCGCGGTAGGCATAGGTTTCACCATTGGGAAGCAGGACCTTCTTCAAAATAATTCTGTCCTTGATAGAAAATCCCCTCCATAATTGTCTATTACAATTGATACTTATCTTACATGGGGCCCCATTTGACAATATTGGCAGCCCAAGTATAACCAGTGCCGGCTGCGATCATGGCTAGGACTGTACCATCCTTAACCTTCCCCTGTTCCAAAGCCAATTGCAAGGACAAAATCTGGTCAACCTGTCCGATGTGACCATAGTTACTAAGATAAATAGTCTGATCCTCATTAAGGCCCAATTGCTGAAGCATGTACTTATGCATAGAATACTTAAAATGAAGAATAGCCAGGTATCCTAAATCCTTTCTGGTATAACCCGACTTCTCTAAAGCACGATCAATGCAGCTAAACCAGTTAGGCATGGAAATAGCATTTAGCCCGTCTTTCATGTGCTTTTCATCTAGCATTTTCATTGATTTATAAGCAGAGTCAATATTTTCACGCGTTATTGGATTCACCGTTCCACCAATCTCTACAACAATATCTCGGGAAAAGGCCCCGTCTGACATGATAGATGTGCCTAAGACCAAGTTACGGTCATAATTCTTTTTCAGAATCATTGCCCCGGCGCCGGCTCCCAGATTATACATTGCTGATAATGAAGGATTTGCATAATCAACAAAATCACCGTTACGATAGCCGCCCACAATCATCACTGTATTTATCTCAGGATCGGCGATCATCATGTCTTTAGCAATTTTCATGGCAGAGACACAAGTACAACAACGCTGCGCAATGTCAATCGCCCACGCATTTACTGCACCAATTTTATGTTGAATATATGTACCTGTAGTAGTAATCGGATACTCTTTCCGCTCTTCGCCGATACAAAGAATTACATCAATCTCCTTAGGATCTACTCCAGTTTGCTTCAAACAATCCAGCCCGGCTCTGACTCCCATCTCTTGAGTACCGTCGTCAGGACCAGGAACCGGTTTCTGGTAAATACCAAGCTTCTCAATTACTGCGCGTTCTGTCCATACACCCTTCGTAGCTTTAGAAATATCATCTGCAGTCATTACTGTTTTCGGAAAATATAATCCTGTTCCAACAATGCCAACATTGATCTTTTCTGTCATTAGTAGCCCTCCTTATCTATTTTTAAAAGCACTATTTACCTACAATAATAAAGGATAAAGTATCGGAGAAGTAACCATTGAGTATCCAAATATTAAAGGTACCCAAGTATTGTCATTATAAATGCGAGCAGAACAACAATACTAACCGTTAAGGAGGTGATATGATGAAAAAAGCCCTGTTTTTGATCCTGGTTGTAACCTTTTTATGTGGTGCTCCGCTTGTAGCAATTGCAGAAGATTCTTCCTCCAGCCCGGTTCAAGGCAGAAAAATGCCCGAACTGCAAATGACAGCAGAACAAAAGGCTCAAATAATCTCCCTCAAAACACAAATTTTGGAGCTTAAAAAACAGGTAATAAAGTACAATCTTGAAAAGGGTGTAATTACTGTCGATCAGGCCAAGAAAATGGAAGATAGAATTAATGCTAAGCTGGAAGCCTTAAAATCAGGGGAGCTAGGCCATCATCGTAAGCATCCTCCTAGGGTAAAGCCTTGATAAAAATAAGCTAACGCCCTAGAGTTCAGGAACAGGATCCCCTGTTCCTGAACTTTCCAAGCTATTTTTTCATCTTTTAAGGGACATACTGAAATTAATGAAATTCTATAGGAGGCTAACTAAAATGAGAGCAAACCTAATTGTTATTACATTAATCATCTCGCTATCTACATTTATTTGGGCTGGCTGTGCTCAGCAACAACCAAGTACCCCACCTAACCAGAACCAGAACCAACAAGACACTACTCCAGACACACAAACCACAGCCTCGATCGTAAATGAGATTGATGCCTTCAAAAAAGCCATCAGCAAAGACGGTACCTGGATCATTTGCTTGCTAAAGGACCTTACCAGTGAAGAGGAACTTGTATTAGAAGGAGAATTTACCAACGGTAAAAAGAATGAAGAAGGCAAGGAGATAATCCAACGAAAAATTGCCCTCTATGAACAAGATGACAACCGGAATATTACAAAAAGATATACACTAACTATTCCTAAATTGACGATTAAAAGCCCAGAAGCCAGTATTCAACATGGCACCTTCGTAGGCGATCTTGTTGTTGATGTAAAGAATTTTAAGCTGGTCGATACCACAGTAGAGGGCAATGTATTCTTTACCTCTGAAGAAGCCAAATCAACCTTTCAAATGGACGAACAAAGCAAAATCACCGGCAAGCAAGAGCTGCAAAAACAATAGTGGCGGAAATTATTTTCAGGATATTATTGAGACAACTACACATACTATAAACGGCAGAAAGATATGAGCAAGCGCACTACGGATGCAACCGGGATATATTCCGTAGACCGCATGACCCGGCGCTCATTCTCTTTCTGCCCTTCAGATAATAATAAAATAAGGGTGTATAACGTACTTGCCGTTATACACCCTTTATTACATTTATAGAACACTTTTGATTTACCCAACTAATACTGCTGTGCCTGAGGCCGTTACCATGAGCATGTTTCCACCGGATCCTAAAACCTCATAATCAATGTCAACACCAATAATTGCGTTAGCACCCAGCTTCTCCGCTCTATTCTCCATTTCCTTGATAGCCGCTTCTCTAGCCTCTATCAGTTCCCCTTCATAAGAACCAGATCGTCCGCCAAAAAAGTTGGACAAGCCTGCGGCAAAATCCTTAATAAAATCTACTCCGGATATTACCTCACCAAATACAATCCCTTTGTACTCAATAACTTTTTTGCCTTCAACATTGGGGGTAGTAGTTACAAGCATACAGCTTCCTCCTCTTACCGCATTTATTTAATTCCTGTAAACCTTTTTCAAGGATATAATAAATGGTAGTTTTCGTCAAATTTATCTTTTATAAAAGTATCCGGCCAAAAAGGCACCGATAAAGATGCAGATAATTGTTACCCACATAGACCTGTCACCTCAAAATAGCTTTAATAGTTTGCTTCATTAAGCTTATTTTAAAAATAATTTGGTGGGGAGGAAATCATCCTTGATTCTTTGGTAGTTTTTCAATGTGGAACCGATCCAGCCGTAACTATCTTTAGTAGCCACAGGAAAATAGACCAGCACCAGCTGCCGAGGATTAATATATTTAATAATTACTTTTCTAGCTGATGGTAGCCCTAGATAAGGGAAGGGGGCGACAAAGAGATCTATACCCATGTCAGCCAGACCTAAAGTAGCGTAGTTCTCTTCTGAAGCTGTTGCATCACCTACATGCATCAGTTTAACTTCATCCTCAATTAAAAAAGCCAGATTAGATACCTCGGCAAATTGTTTGCCGTCATGCCTCAAAGAGAACACTCTGAGCTTAATACCCTTTACTGTCAATTCTACACTGCTAAACAAAGGCAGCTCTACTGGTATTAGGTTGTATTCTCCACCCTCACCCAGTTCTGCTTTAATCTTATTAATGACCTTGCTATTTGATACAACTGCTGCCTTTGGACTATGTCGAAGGAATTCAGCTGTCTTATCGGCAGCAAAATGGTCAAAGTGGTGGTGGGTTATCAAGAGTAGTTCAAGCCCATCGAAGGGCGGTTGGCCTTGAATAATCTGTTGGAAGGTCTCTTCAGGCAAAGTATGGAATAGCGAGGATTCACAGCTGCAGAGCCCATCAATTAAGACCTTCTTCCCATCCAGATCCAATAAAACGCCAGCATTAGCTACAGATATTATTTTATCCAAATCTGCACTATCTATTGCTGGTCACCCCGTCCCCAAGTAACCTGCAGGGGGTTTCTGTCTACTAAGCGTTGATATTTTATTTTTGGATAACCTACCATTAGTGCGCCACAGACTTTTTTCCCTGCAGGAAGATTAATTATATCTAAAAAGGGTTGATATTTGGAAGAAGCACATAGCTCTACATAACCTCCCCAGACTGTACCTAGTCCCAGAGTGGTAGCAAAGAGCTCCACATAGGCAAATGACAAGCGGGCACTATCCCACGCTGTCATTAATTCCTCATTGGCCAGAGCTAACACTAAGGTTGGAGCACCACGTAATACTGTATCCCTTTTTTCCTTCCGGTACATATCAACATAACGTCCGTACCTTTGGGCCCAACTATGGCCAGCCTTATATTCCCTATCCAAAAAATCAATGGTGACTTTGATAATCTCTTGGAGCATTTCTGGATCATCAATAACTTGATAGGATAAACCTTGAGAATTGCCGGCTGTTTCAGCAAAACGGGCAATGTCCAGTAGCTTTAGCATTGTGTCGTGGTCGACAGGCTCTTTTTTATACATCCTTACTGAACGTCTGGAACGTAAGAACTTATAGGCAGTATCGGAATCAATAACTGGGAATTTTTCCAAGGGGAGCTGATTGGCCAAAGGATTTTTCTCATTATCCAGTGCTGCCTGGGGACAGATAGCCACGCAATGTCCACAGGCGATACACCTTTCAGCCAGAGTCATTTCAGGCCAATTAGCACCCAACTCGATAATCCTGGGAGGGCATACTTCCGCACACAATCCACATTTCGTGCATTTTGACTGATCTACTGTTAGTATTGACAAGACCAACCACCCTTTCTCCTCACTAAATAGTATTTTATTTATCATTATATAATATTATAGTGCTAATTGCCGTTATAACACAATGAATCCTGAGATAAACGGCAATTAGCACTAAAATCTATTGCATATTTTAGTTATAGGATCAAGCTATCTAGCATCCTTAAAATTAGGTTTGCGTTTTTCTAAGAAAGCGGTCATGCCTTCCCGTTGCTCAGGATTACCAAAGCACAATCCAAATACGCTAGCTTCATAAGCAGTAGCTGTGGTGATATCTGTTTCCAGTCCATAATTCACTGCAGCTTTAGCATAGCTAACGGCATAGGTGCCTTTGGAAAGGATCTTCCGGGCCATTTCCTTAGCAGCCTCTACTACATCACCTTCTACAACTGCGTTAACCAAGCCATAACGTTCAGCGGTTTCAGCAGAGATATTATCGGCGGTAGTTATTAATTCAATAGCCCTGCCTTTACCGATTAAACGGGCCAAACGCTGGGTTCCGCCAAATCCCGGTGTAATACCCAGGTTAACTTCCGGTTGACCGAATTTTGCTTTAGCAGTAGCTAGCCTTATGTCACAAGCCATAGCCAGTTCACACCCACCACCGAGGGCAAAGCCGTTAACTGCAGCAATTACTATCTTGGGTAATTTCTCGATTTTGGCGAATACTTCTTGACCAAATTTACTGAAGGAATAGGCTTCATCAACAGATATAGTCTGCATCATAGCAATATCTGCACCTGCAACAAAGGCTTTATTGCCATCTCCGGTGATAATAACAACACCCACCGCTGGATCGTTCTTGGCATCCTCAATTGCCGCATCCAGATCTATTAATACTTGATTATTGATGGCATTGAGTGATTCGGGCCTGCTAATAGTAATTAAAGCCATTCCTTCTTCTTTTACCAGTTTAACTGTTGTCATTTCAACTCACCCCTTCTGATAGTTCAATGCTGTTTTATTAAGTCTGGAAACTAATATGTTGCATATTCTAGTAAGTATAAAAACCTCTGCCGGTCTTACGTCCCAGATAGCCTGCTCTCACCATCTTTCTTAATAAGGGACTGGGGCGATATTTGCTATCAGCAAACTCAGTATAAAGGGTCTCCATAACAGCCAGACATACGTCAAGACCGATCATATCACCTAAAGCTAAAGGTCCGATTGGGTGATTAGCACCCAGTTTCATTGCTGTATCAACATCTTCTGCGCTGCAAACCCCTTCTGAAAGCAAATAAGTTGCCTCATTAATCATCGGAACTAACAGCCTGTTAACCGCAAATTCTGGAGCTTCTTCAACTTTAACGGCCGTCTTACCGATTTTGCCGGCAAATTCAAACACTGTCTTAAATGTTTCTTCGCTGGTACCGGCTCCTTTGATAACCTCTACCAGCTTCATAACAGGTACCGGATTGAAGAAATGCATGCCAATTACTCTATCTGGGCGTTTGGTAGCAGAAGCAATTGCAGTGATGCTTAAACTAGAAGTATTAGAAGCTAAAATTGCCTTAGGCTGAATCTTCTCGTCTAATTCCTGGTACACTTTTTTCTTTACTTCCAGGTTTTCAATGATGGCTTCAATGACCAGATCTACATCCTGTCCATCCTCTAAATCTACACAACCCTTAATCCTCTTCTCAATTTCGGCACTTTCTTCGGCAGTCATCTTGCCTTTTTCCACTAGTTTGCTCAGGTTCTTCTTAATAGTGGCCAAACCTTTTTCTACAAAGCGCATCTCCACATCTCTGATGATCACTTCGCAACCGGCCTGAGCTACTACCTGAGCAATCCCGGCACCCATAGTGCCTGCACCCAAAACCATGACTTTATTCATGCACATATCCCCTCTCTTTTTATTCTCTTGGCAAACTCTCCATGGCTATTAAACAGGACTTCCCAATAAAATTGTCGGGCCTTCACCGCAAGTTCAATGAAGGCCCTCCAAAAAAGTAAAGCTAATTCAGAGGGTATTCAAGTCCCTTTGAATATTTACGAATATCAGCAGTCGATCTAATATCTATTACCAACCTCACAGTAATTCCACTGATTTCGTTATTATAGCATTGCCTGAAAACCTCTTAATTATCTGCGCTCTCAGTCTTAATCTCTTTGATAGCTTCAATCAGTACAGGAACAACCTGATACAGATCGCCTACAATACCGTAGTCAGCCACCTTGAAGATCGGAGCATTGGCATTCTTGTTAATAGCAATTATGCAACCGGCGTTTTGCATACCAGCTACGTGCTGGATAGCTCCGGAAATACCACAGGCGATATAGATTTTCGGATGAACAGTCTTACCGGTCTGACCAACCTGATGGTTAGCAGGAATCCAGCCGGAATCAACAGCACCACGAGAGGCACCTAGCATTCCACCCAGTTCGTCTACTAACTGTTGTAACAGCTTGAAGCCGTCAGGGCCGCCTAAACCACGACCACCGGAAACGATAACCTGAGCCTCTTCCAGGTTGACAACCTTGCTGGCCTCCCGTACAACCTCTCTAACAATGGTCCGTACCTGGGTAGCTTGGTCATAATCAACCTTAACTACTTTGCCGGTCCTATTGGCATCGGGAGCAGTCTTCTTCATAACGCCAGGGCGTACGGTGGACATTTGGGGACGGTAGTTAGGACATTGAATAGTCGCCATGATGTTACCACCAAAGGCAGGACGAGTCTGTTGTAACAGTCTGGTCTCTGGATCAATCTCTAGCTTGGTGCAGTCTGCAGTTAGACCGGTATGGAGACGACCTGCAACACGAGGTCCTAAGTCTCTTCCGATGTTAGTAGCACCAATTAAGACTATTTCAGGTTTGTAGGTCTTAACAAGATTTTCAATTACGGCTGTATAGCTTTCAGTCCGNNCTCTTGAGCTTTATCGGCTACGTTATCACCAATCAGGATTGCTCCCAGCTCTACACCAAGGTCTGTAGCCAGCTTCTTGCCTTCACCTAACAGCTCAAGGGCGATATTCATGACATTGCCGTCTCTTTGTTCAGCAAATACCCAGACACCCTTGTACGCATCCAGAGCTACTTCTTCTTTTTCACTTTTATCAGTATTAACGATGGCTTCTACAGGGCAGGATTCAATGCAGGATCCGCAAGATGTACATTTATCGGTTATTTTTGCTGTTGAATCTCCCATTTCGATGGCACCGAAGGGGCAGGACCCCACGCAGGCACCACATGCTATGCATTTACTTTCATCAACTATTATGGCCATGTCCTTGCCTCCTTATAGTATATGTTTCTCACGGAGTTCTTGAATTAAGCTGTTGACAGCTTCTTTTGCTGTTCCGCTCAGCATTTTACCAGCACCTTTTAAAGGGGGGCTAAAGGTCTTCTTAACCTGGGTTGGCGAACCTTTTAGGCCATGCTCTTCAGCTACAGCTTCAATAAAGGCGCCGTTCCATACCTTAACTTCTTTTGCATCAAAAGCATCTACGATTCCGCTTACGGAAGGATAACGTGGTACATTGAGTTCTTTTACGGCTGTTAGTACACAAGGTAATTGACATTCAATTACTTCATGCCCGTCTTCTAAAGCTCTTTCTACTACTACCTTACCGTTTTCCAGGGAAAGTACTTTTTTCACATAGGTTACCTGGGGCAGGTTCAGATGCTCTGCTACTTCAGGTCCTACTTGAGCTGTATCTCCATCGATAGCCTGACGGCCAGCGAAGATCAAATCGTAATCACCAATCTTCTTTACTGCTTGAGCCAGAGCCAGGGAGGTTGCCCAGGTGTCTGCTCCGGCAAAAACCCGGTCGGATAGCAGAATGGCTTCATCTGCGCCCATAGCCAAGGCTTCACGCAGAGCGAAATCTGCCTGTGGGGGTCCCATGGTCAGAACTGTTACGGTACCGCCTTTTTCTTCTTTTAATTTGATGGCCTCTTCTAGGGCGTTTTTGTCATCGGGATTGATGATACTGGGAACGCCTTCTCTAATCAGGGTACCTGTCTTAGGATCCAGCTTAACTTCGTTAGTGTTTGGTACTTGTTTCATCAATACGATTATTTTCATTTCCATGCCTCCTCCCCTACTTCAATGTGGCGCCAGAGATAACCATCCGTTGTACTTCGGAGGTACCTTCATAGATCTCAGTGATCTTGGCATCTCTAATTAAACGCTCGACCTTATATTCTTTCATATAGCCATAGCCGCCATGGATTTGGATGGCTTTGTTAGCGCAGAAGCTGGCTGTTTCAGAAGCATACAGCTTAGCCATGGCTGATTCTTTAGCATAGGGTTTCTTGTTATCCTTTAACCAAGCGGCACGATAAACTAACAGTCTGGCGCAGTCAATTTGAGTAGCCATATCAGCAATCATCCACTGCATAGCTTGGAACTTAGCCAAGGGCTTACCAAATTGTTGTCTTTCTTTAGCATACTTAACTGCTTCATCTAAAGCTGCTTGAGCAATACCTAAAGCCTGAGCTCCGATTCCCATCCGGCCGCCGTCTAGAGTCTGCATAGCGATCTTAAAGCCTTGTCCTTCTTTGCCTAACAGGTTCTCTTTAGGAATACGGCAATCTTGGAAAATAAGCTCAGTAGTGCTGGAACCATTGATTCCTAATTTGTGTTCCTTTTTACCGAAGGTAAAGCCTGGGGTGTCTTTCTCTACGATAAAGGCACTAATTCCTTTTAAACCCTTGCTCTGATCAGTCATAGCAAAGATTACATAGGTTTCGGCAACTCCGCCATTAGTGATAAAGATCTTGGTACCGTTTAAAACATAATGGTCACCATCTAAGGTAGCGATAGTCTGTTGAGCGGAAGCATCACTACCAGCGTTAGGCTCAGTAAGTCCGAAGGCACCTAATTTCTCACCAGAAGCAATTGGCACCAGATATTTCTTTTTCTGTTCTTCAGTGCCAAACATATGAATTGGTGCACAGCACAAGGAAGTATGAGCCGCAACAATAACGCCATGGGTAGCACAAGCCCTGGATATCTCTTCTATAGCCATAACATAAGCTAACTGATCTCCACCAGTTCCGCCGTACTCTTTAGGAAATGGAATGCCTAGGAGACCTAACTTACCCATCTTTTTGACGTTTTCGTACGGAAATTCACAATTAAGATCAATATCAGCTGCAATTGGTTCAATCTCAGTTTCCGCAAATTCCCGGTACATAGTTCTTAGCATTTCATGCTTTGGTGATAATGCGAAATCCATCTCTTAACCTCCTCAATGATTAAAATTAAAATAGTAGTGTGGGGGTAATTTATATATTATTTTGTCGTTGAATTTAAATTGCAAATATTATGCCAATCTATTAATTGTTTTGTTATTTTTACGATAACTCAGTCCTGACCTGAGCTGACTACTTTTTCTTAATCTCTGGCGAGTCAGTCTGGTATGCTGATAAATCTCGTTATGCTACAGTTGTAGCGCTACATGATACTAGCAATTATGCGACACCTTACCCAAATCCTTGCCATTATATGCCGTAAGCAAACAAGTAAAATAGGATATTGCTATCATAATGAAAATAATCACAAAACAGGCAGCATACGATTTGGTAAGGTCAAAAATAAAACCATAAATTGAAATTCCTATTGCACAAAAAAAAGTGTTGCCCATATTAACATAAGATAATATATAGTTGTATTCCGCCGACTTGGCAATCTTCTTCACGAAAAGTGGTGGTGCCACAACAGTTAAAGCTGGAATTATTCCGAAAAGAAAAGCTCCGGCAAACAAAACACCAATTCCCAATCCGCCAAACACTAGGAGTGCTGCCCCAATAGTCCCCGCTGTAATACCAGTCAGAACTGCTACCACCACACCAAAGCGGTCATGTAGATAACCAATACCTATTTTGCAAGCTATGATGCCCGCCATCACAACTGAAACTGCCATTCCTCCTATAGGAGATGAATAACCCAGGGAGATACTATAGGCCGGAATATGGTTCTGTAAGGCTCCGGCTAATGTTATTGCACAGGTAAAGGCAAACGCAGCAAAGATAGGCAAGACCTTAAAAACAATCCCAAAGGAAACCTTAGGCACCATTTCTTGTTCTGTACTATTTGGAGTAATCGCCTCATTTTCCTCAGCTCCGTATGCTCTTAGACCCATGTCTTCAGGTTTAGAGCGCACGATAAAAATTGTGCAAGGTAGTACAAGCAAGCTTCCAAGGGCGGCTAGTGTCAGATAGCCGATTCTCCAACTATAATGCTCTATAACAAGACTGCCTATTAAATTAAAAACAACGCCGCCAATTCCAGAGAAGGCTAGAACTAAGCCCATCACTACACCTAACTTCTTCTTGAACCAACTGTTAATAATGATTGGTACAGGCATAATCATGGAAAAGGCGCTACAAAAACCCATTATTACTCCTACAACATAAAAATGAATAATTGAGTTAGCAAAGGCAAGGGAGGCAAATAATGCATAATTTACTGCATAGCAAATGGTAAGAACATGTCCTATATGATGTTTTGACAGTATTTTACCGGCCAAAGGTAAGGTTAGAGTCATTACAATATTCATAATTGTAAGATAAAAGCTTAACGGCCCTCTCCCCACTCCTAAGGTTTCGCTAACAGGTACCAGGAAAATACCTGCACAGTTAAACAGCAAGCCTAATCCGCAAGCCATAATTAAGCAACAGGAAATCATTATCCACCAGCAATGGTGGATCTTTTTTATCATTTTAGATCCTCCCTAAGGTAATTTTGACCTTAACGCTATTAGATGACCATCTAAAGGGAAGCTAGTCAGGGGAAAAGCCCCTGACTATGTTAAAACCTACTCAAGGCTTTGCAAATACTGATCAATAGCTCTGGCTGCCCGTTTTCCGGCACCCATGGCCAGGATAACAGTTGCTGCACCGGTAACAATATCCCCTCCGGCAAAAACGTTCTCCCGGGAGGTTTGACCTGTAGCATCATCAGCCTGAATATTGCCCTTCTTGGTCAGAATCAAACCAGGAGTTGTTTTCGGTACTAAGGGGTTAGGCCCTTGACCAATAGCTACTACTACTGTATCTATCTCCATCTCGTATTCAGAGCCGGGAATAGCTACCGGTCTTCTCCGGCCTGAGTCATCAGGCTCACCTAACTCAAATTTCTGGAGAACCATGCTCTTAAGGTTACCGTTCTCGTCACCCTTGTAGGCTACGGGACTGGTTAAGAGCTTAAATTGTACTCCTTCTTCCTTAGCATGTTCTACCTCTTCATGTCTAGCTGGCATCTCTTCGGCAGAACGACGATAAACGATATAGCTTTCCTCTGCCCCTAAGCGCAGGGCTGTCCGGGCTGAGTCCATAGCTACGTTACCGGCTCCAATTACAGCTACCTTCTTGCCTACTTTGATAGGGGTGCCGTATTCAGGGAATTTGTAGGCTTTCATCAGGTTGGTCCTGGTTAAGAATTCGTTAGCGGAATAGACTCCGATTAGATTCTCGCCAGGCAGGTTCATAAAGTTGGGTAAGCCTGCTCCTGTTCCGATAAAGACTGCATCATAGCCCTCATTTAGGAGCTCATCAACGGTAGCACATTTGCCGATAACGGCATTAACCTGAATATCTACACCTAACTGACGGATATAGTCAATCTCTTTCTGTACGATGGCCTTGGGCAGACGGAACTCAGGAATTCCATACATCAGTACGCCGCCTGGGGTATGCAAGGCTTCGAAAACTGTTACCTGGTAGCCCAATTTAGCTAAATCGGCAGCTGCTGTTAAGCCTGCAGGACCTGAACCTACAATGGCAACTTTCTGGTCCTTAACCGGTGCTTTCTCAGGCACGGAGACTCCTTGTTCTCTTTCCCAATCAGCAGTAAACCGTTCTAACCTTCCGATAGCTACGGGCTCTCCTTTAATACCTATGATGCATTTGGATTCGCATTGGGATTCCTGGGGGCAGACCCGACCACATACTGCAGGTAAATTATTTTTGTCTTTTAAGATCTTGGCTGCTTGGGGCATATCGTTATCTGAGATGGCTTTGATAAAGCCGGGAATATTGATTTCTACGGGGCAGCCTTTGACGCATTGGGGTACTTTACAGTTAAGGCAACGGGAAGCCTCGGCTGCTGCCATCTCTGGGGTATAGCCTAAGGCTACTTCACTGAATTCTTTCTTCCTAACCGCTGGGTCTTGGCTGGGCATTGGCACCCGATCTACTTTTGGCATGTGCATGCACCCCCACAACTATGATGATGTTCCATACTATGCTTCTCTTCTGCACTGAAGCTCCGGGACCGCTTCATAGCCAAATCCCAGTCTACCAGGTGTCCATCAAACTCGGGGCCATCTACACAAGCAAACTTTGTATCCTCTCCAACACTTACCCGGCAAGCGCCGCACATACCTGTTCCGTCTACCATTATGGGGTTTAAGCTTACTATGGTCTTGATGCCGCTGGGTCTTGTGGTTTCAGCCACATTCTTCATCATGATCATAGGTCCGATGGCCCAGATTTGGGCTACCTTTTCTTTTTCCATTACCTCTTTTAAAACGTCGGTAACGAATCCTTTCCTGCCCTCACTGCCGTCGTCGGTTGCAATTAGTAATTCGTCACTGACTGCTTTCATTTCTTCCCGCCAGAACAGAATGTCTTTGTTGCGGGCTCCGATAATGGAGATTACTTTATTACCAGCCTCTTTTAAGGCTCTGGCTATGGGGTGGATGGGGGCTATTCCCACTCCGCCACCAACACATACTACTGTGCCGTAGTTTTCAATCTCTGAGGACTCTCCTAGGGGGCCTACCACATCCAACAGGGAGTCCCCTGCAGATAGTTTTGCCAGGTCGGCTGTTGAGGCTCCTACTGTCTGGAAGATCAGGGTGATTGTACCCTTTTCCCGGGAGAAATCAGCTATTGTCAACGGAATCCGCTCTGCCTTATCGTCCTTCCGCACGATAATAAACTGACCTGCTTGGGCCTTCTTGGCTATTTGGGCTGCCTCCACCTCGAAGAGGTAGAGATTTGTACTAAGGTCCTCTTTTCTAGTGATTTTATACAAAATACTCACCTCATAAATTTACTAATATATTGTAGGAGTAAGAGTGCATTAATAGCTTTCATGCGGTTATGGCAGGAGGCAATTCACTCTTATAAAAAGAGAGCCGGTAGCAGTATTTTCTTGGCTGGTTTTACTGCTACCAGCTCTTGAGGGGGCATATACTTTAGATTAGCAAGATTTACTCCTGTTTAACCGTTTCATCATGTCATAAGATTCTTCAATCATCTTCATATAACTACTATAATCTAAGCCTTTCATGCCATCTCCGGTATAGATCTTATTGGCATCCAGTTTTCTGATTAATTCAACCTCTTCTACTGTTGGAGGTGGAGTATCTAACACCTTATCAGGAACCTTGAGATCCCAAGATACTTCACTTTTAACCTCTTCTACAGTTACACCAGGATGTAAGCTGTAGAGATAGGCTTCTTTCGATTCAGGATCAAAACGGAAAACGCATTTGTTAGTAATAATGGCAGCTGGTCCACCACCAGGCAGCCCTGCTTTTTCCCGGGCGTTATAACCATCAAGGTAACCTGGAGATGTGATGTAGTCGACTCTTTCCAGGAACCTTCTCTTTTGTAAAGGTAAAGATATTACAGTACGTCCGGCACTGCTGGCTATATCATTTGCTCCACCGCTACCGGGAAGTCTGGCAGCCGGTTTATAATAGTCACCTTCACCAAAAATACAGGTACTGTTCAGGTTACCGAACTTATCAACCTGTGCTCCTCCGATGATGCCAACATCTAGATAACCCTTTTGTTGGTCACCGAAAAGCCGCCACAAGGATGTAGCCATGATGGCATTCTCAATACAAGGATTATCTCCTATTCCTAAGATAATCCGGTTAGGACGAGGCCCCACACTTCCTGATTCCATGGCTAAGATGGCGTTAGGAGCATGAGTCATTTTGGCCACTAAACCGCCTAAAAGAGGTTGTCCCACCCCGGCAAACACAGTTTCTCCATCATTAATCTCTCTTGCTGTGACTGCTATCAGCAGCTCGGGCAGAGTATAATCGTTAGCGTATTGTACCACTATCTTCACCTCCTAAAATGGATTCTTCATGAATTTACGTTCTAGTCTGGTTAATTCCCAGAGTCTTTTTCTGCCTACTTTATCCAGATACTCATCATGATCAGCAACTCCGTAGCACCATTCCTTCAGCCATTCTTCAAAGCCTTCCCTGGTCTTAAACTGAGCCATCTGTTCACAATGGAAGGGCAAATCATACGCGTAATCATAAGTCATATTCCATGGATGGCAAGCGTAAGGTACTTCAACTACAGCATCAACACAGTATTCAGGCACCATAGTAAGCACCGGATACTTCTCAATCTCTTCTGTATCAACTATTTTTTCACAGGTTAAGATCACGTGTTTACCAGCTCTGGCAATTACATCTGCATTGGCTGCATAGCCGAGTATTTGGCCGTTACCCCTTTTGTCTGCTCTGTTCACGTGAACGATAACGACATCGGGATTAGCTGCCGGAACCAAAGCTACAGTTTCGTTGGTATAAGGGTCTACCATAGTCTTAATGTTTGGATTGTACTTTGGTAAGTCCGAGCCTAACAATGATTTGGTTGGGATAAAAGGAATGTTCATTGATCCAGCCAAAAAACGCATCCCTATGGTATAGTTGGAGTATTCAACAAGTTCGACTTCCTGAGGAATTTGCTTTTCTGCTACTCGTCTAAAGTTAGCACCTACCCCGGCTAAGGCATAGGAACAATAGGCAACTTCCATCCGGTCAATCAGACCTGCACCAACTAACATATCTCCTGGTTCACAAGGACTATCACCAATTAGAGTAAGATGTTTCTTGCCTTGTCTAATTATTTCATAGGTTTGAGCTACACATTGGTTGCCGCCCATACCACTAAAAGCTATGCTACAACCATCTTTGACATATTCTTGGATAGCGTCCTTTAGAGACATACGCTTATCCGCATCTTTTCTAGCCATACCTTACCTCCTTTCTAAAGCTTCCTGCTATTGTACAGTCCAACCACCGTCTACGGTAAAGACACCGCCTGTTGTAAAGCTTGAGGCATTAGAAGCCAGATAAAGTACAATACCGGCAATTTCTTCAGCCTTAGCAATCCGCCGCATTGGAGTCTTACCAGTGATATAGTTGTAAACCTTTTCTTCCTGGAACTCTTTTTCATTGATAGAGGTAACAACATAACCTGGTGCTACAGCATTAACCTGAATATTGTACCTAGTCCACTCTAAGGCTAAACCTCTGGTTAATTGGATTACGCCGCCTTTACTGGCTAGATAAGGTAGTACGTTCTTATCTCCTACCAGACCAAACATAGACGCAATATTAATGACCTTACCAGATTTCTGTTCAGCCATATGTTTGCCTACTGCTTGGGACAGCAAGAAGATCGACTTCAAGTTGGTATTGACAACCCGATCCCATTCTTCTTCAGTCAGCTCTAAAGCGGGCTTGGTTACAGCTGTACCGGCATTATTGACTAAAATATCAATTTTACCAAACTTCTCTACAGTCTTAACAACCAGCTCCTCAATGGATTCCTTTTTGGTTACATCACAGGGCTGTGCTAAGGTTTGTACCCCTAAAGCAGCAATTTCTTTAGCTACATTCTCACAATCCTGAGGTGTTCTACTAACCACAACAATGTTAGCTCCAGCTTGGGCCAAAGCAACGGCCATAGCATGACCTAAACCTTTGGTGGCCCCTGTTACGATAGCAACTTTACCTGTTAAATCAAACATATTATTAATATTCTGCATGCTAACTTCCTCCGTTAATCTTGGAATCTCCTCATCTTATTTTGGAATTAACTCAGCAATATTATGTGGATTGCTAAATATCTCTAGTCCACAAAGAGGCCATAGCGGGACCGCCACCAACACAGAGTGAGGCTCCACCCATGGTTAGATTCAGCCTTTCCATTTCATAATAGAGACTGACAATGATCCGCAAGCCTGTACAGCCAACCGGGTGGCCCAGAGCAATTCCGGAACCGTTATGGTTAACTTTGTCCTGATCCAGTTTAATGCCAAATTCCTGCTCCAGGGCACGGCCTACCCCAAGGTACTGAGCTGCAAAAGCCTCATTAATCTCCCAATATTCAATATCTTCAAACTTTAACCCACTCTTCTTCAGAATTTTAGGAATTGCATAAGCAGGCCCAACACCCATGATTAAAGGATCAACACCTTCAGTGGTAATACCCACCAGCTTCATCAGAGGCTTTAAGCCTAATTCCTGAGCCTTCTCTTTAGACATAATTACAGCTGCAGCTGCACCATCATTAATACCAGAAGCATTAGCTGCTGTAGTAACACCATCAGGAGAAAAAACTGGTTTCATTTTACCTATACTCTCCATGGTGCAATTACGGATCAGATGCTCATCTGTATCATATGGCTTAATCTCTTTTTTGACCTTAATATCTACAGGCACGATTTCTCTCTTAAAACGGCCTTCATCGATTGCCACTGCAGCCCTGGTATGACTCATAACAGCCAGCTCATCACATTCCTGCCGAGTGATACCGTATTTCTTAGCCACGTTATCGGCAGTAACCCCCATATGGCCAGGTACCAAAGCATCAAATAACCCATCATGGATCATGGAGTCTTCAATGTTACCTGGTCCCATACGATAGCCCATTCTGCCTTTGGGCAGCAGATACGGTGCATTAGTCATGCTTTCCACACCGACAACAAGGCCAATCTCAGTATTTCCTAGCATAATGTTGTTAGCAGCTATTTCCATAGCTCTCATGCCTGAAGCACAGTTTTGGTTTACACTCACTGCACCACTGCGATGAGGTAAGCCAATCCGCATCCCAACCTGGCGAGCAGGTAAGGAACCCTGCATTCCTGTATAAAGTTGTCCCATAACAATTTCATCCACCATGTCGGCAGTTATTCCGGCTCTTTTAATAGCTTCTTTACCAGCAGTAATGGCCAGATCTCTGGCTTGTACTCCAGCTAAGCTCCCCATAAATTTGCCGATAGCTGTACGACATGCACCAACAATAACAACCTCTTTTAATCCCACTAGAATTCCCCCTTATATTTATTGGCTACCTTAGGTATTAGTAAGACTAATAATCAAAAAAGCCTTTTCCTGTCTTACGGCCGAGCAAACCATCCTTAACCATTTCTCGCAATAAGGGAGCAGGACTATATTTTGCTTCACCCAATTCCTTGGCCAGATATGTCATAATATCAAGGACAACATCCAGACCAATAAAGTCAGCCAGCGCTAAGGGCCCAATTGGATGACTTGCTCCTAATTTTAAGGTAGCATCAATATCGGCCGCACCGGCTATCCCATCAGCATACAGTTTTATCGCTTCATTGATCATAGGGATGATCAGCCGATTAAAAACAAAGCCCGGAGATTCTTTAACTACTACGCCGGTCTTACCCAGTGATTTAACAAATTCTTTGGCCCACTGGAAAGTATCCTCTGATGTTGAGGCTCCAGTAATTATCTCCACCAGCTCCATTTTGGGAACTGGGTTAAAGAAGTGCAGACCGATAAACTTATCAGGGTTTGAAGTACTTACAGCCTGCTCGGTAATACTAAGAGACGAGGTATTGGAGGCCAAATATGTTGAAGGACCGATTAGTGGTGAAAGCTCCTGCCAGAGTGCCTTTTTTACGGCCATATTCTCAACAATAGCTTCGATGATCAGAACGGGTTCAACGATGCCCTTCATATCCTCCAATAAGGTAATTCTACCTAGAGTATCATTCTTTTCCTGCTCAGTGATATTACCCTTTTTCTCTAGAAGCTCCAGACCTTTTCTGATACTGTCCAATCCGCTTTCCAAGGCATTCTTGTTTTTGTCAGTAAGGTATACACTGTAGCCGGCCTGAGCTACTGTCTGGGCAATACCACTACCCATAGCTCCTGCTCCTATTACGATAACGTTGCCCATTTCATCACTCCTAAAAGTCTGCCCATACTATTTTTCCAGATCCAACATCTCCCGCAGCTTTTTACTAACAGCTGCGGGGAGTTGGTCAGGCTGAACCGGAATGAAATTTAAGGCATAACCGCTTACTACTACAGTTTTGCCATCATAATCAGGTCTTGTTGCGCAGTCGACCTGACAACTACTGACAATTAACAGTAGATCCTTATCCTCAGCATTATAGCTGACAAAAGACAGGTCAGGATTCATTCTTTGTAACTCTTTGACAAGCTCTGGTCCGTCCATATGAGGATTACAGTTTCCGCAATATTTCACTCCGATTTTGGCCTTCATTACTTATCACGCCTAACTATTCTTCAATACCAGCCAGGATTTTAGCCAGTTTCTTTTTATTCTCCACGTTAGCCTGGCGAGTTAACATAACTCTTTGAGCCTGAGGTGAACCGGCACCGTGCATGCTCTCAACTAGTGCAGTACCGCCTGTCATGTTCTCAATCAATCTGGCAATTCTATATCTGTGCTCGGCAGGAATGTCAGCTACACCCTTGTAGTATTTCTGGATTACTGGTCCTAGCACAGGATCCTTGAAGTCTACTTCTGAAGGCATGGTAGCAATGAAACCACCGGCAATATCATGT
>MTKW01005483.1_pt1 | contig 20886 bp, 18 predicted proteins | sample 1042761 | NCBI WGS metagenome assembly MTKW01 (sample SAMN06205366, study PRJNA360243) | anaerobic digester metagenome | biome: Wastewater treatment plant; feature: Anaerobic digester sludge; material: sludge; isolation source: anaerobic digester fed with sludge from wastewater treatment plant ... | reverse complement strand
TCAGGCACATCCTTTAGGAATCGGCACGTTCGGTCATAACCTGATTCCACTGAGTAGTCGCCTGCAAGTATCAGGGACCCATCTACCGATAGGCCTGCTTCACGGCATGCACGGCGGTACCCTTGCTCCGCAGTGGCCTTCGCCGGGTGGAAGAACCCTTCCGGCTCGCGGACTAATCCTATACGCCTTGCTCCTTGATCAATCATGTACTTGGTGGCAAGATGACAAACATAAGACGAATCAGTGTCTACAAAGTTGTGATCTTGTCCCGAATAACACATGGAAAGCGACACATACCGGATTCTGAGGCGGTCGAATTCCTTGATTAATGTGTCCACGCCTTCCATAGCATATAGGATTACCCCATCTACAGTGCGGTTTTTCGTGAGCCTGCTAAGCTCATGCAATACCAATTCCCGAGTTTGCGGGACTGCAAGGACTAAATCGTAGCCGCGTTCAGACAGAGCTCTATGCGCCCCGTTTGCCTGCGCCCACATGCCTGGGTCTTGAAACACGAAGTCGCTGCCATAGGGAATGACCAGGCCTACTGACTTCCTGCGTCGCTGGCGCAGCCCTTTTGCTGCCGAATCAGGGTGAAAGTCAAGTTCAGCAATGGCTGCCAAAACCTTGCGCCTGGTGTCAGGAGCAACCAGGGATGAGTTATTTATCACACGTGAGACGGTTTTTGCAGATACACCCGCCAGCTCCGCTACGTCGTATATGGTACTTCTAATTCGCACCCGATAGCACCCCCGGAGCGTCATATGACATCGATGTCATTGTTATATATATGCCATAGACTATCGAATTCCTTCTATCCGGTAAAGTTTTTTAACACAATTATCCCCTTTTCCGCCGATTGTTGGCTCAAAAAGCAAGCGAGTCCGTATCGCTTCCCTGTTAGGACAAAACGGGCATCATCGAGATCATGCCCAGCTTGGCGCAGCCAACGAAGAGCATCATCAGCGCCTTGCATCGTAAACGACATTCCCCTCTTCCAGAGCCTGTTTATGAAAGCCCCGGTTAACACTTAAATAGGCCCATTCTTCAGGAGTATAAACCAAAAGATCAACAGGCGTTCCGGGCGGAAACAATCTTATTAAGTCATCTGCTCGATGCACAAATGGCTTCTCCGTGGGACGGACTATGATTAGATCGATATCACTTCTTGAGCGTAGCGAACCGCGGGCATGGGATCCAAAATGAATTACCAGCTCTACATCAGTGGCAGGTAAAGCGCTTAGAGACTGCCGGAGGGCGGCATCTAGCATCTCTTTCCTCTCTTTCGCCTGGGACATTCGAAAACCCATGCCCTATACCTCCAACCAATTTCAAGCAATGTCATAGATCACGATTATCCCTATTAATTTTCATGGTAACCAGCTTAATGACCCCTTCAGCGAGATCCTTCGCTTGCATGGCCTCTTCGGGGTCGTCGTAGTACCGCGATGGAACACCTCCCGGAAGGCCATTAGGATAACGGGTAGGAATATAGTACTGATCCAACTTCTTGGCAGACGCGATCTTTTCGAATTCGGGATCTATCTCTACGGCCATTTTAATCAATTCATCTATCGAATGGGTATAGAAGACTTCACTTGACTCAAGCTTAAGATAGAGATGCGCTTTCAAAGCCTTTTCCGCAGCTTGCTGAAAATGGAAAAGGGCAAGATAAAACCTCTCCCTCTTTCTCAGCTCATCGGCATCTTCAAACTCATCCCTTGCGTGAGTTAACCATCTTAGACTTTCGTGTTCATATGGCCTTCTCATATACAACTCTCCCTGAAGCCATAATATCTTGCAGGAAACTGCTTTCAGGCAACCGGCGTTCAAATTCATCCTGATTGTATACTATGATGTCGGACGCAATGCCCCTTTCTACCTTATCATAGACAATACCTGTCCATTCTTTGCCGCTGGCATCTGCAGGCATGATCACGAGGAGATCCAAATCACTGTCTGTATCTACGTCCCCCCTGGCCAACGAACCAAATAACACGATCTTGAGCGCTCCAAGATCGCGCAACTGTTCAGTTATATGCACTAAACTAGATTTCAGCTTTGACTCCCTTGCCCGTTTCCGCAGCAGAATCTCCTGGACCCGTGACATGGATTAGATCCCCCTTGTTCTTAACCTAAGTATGAGTTCATTAGTTTTCGCTCGTTTTCCGATTGTCTTGGGTGGCCGGTGATTGNNGCCACCCTGCACGGCACGTACACTTTCTGGAACCGGCGATTATTTGTGGTGATCTACTTAGGAGCCGCTCACTGGATACATTGTACTATGAAAGCTGCCCCAGTCAAAGCGATCCGCACCGGTCTGCTCGTTAATCGCATATTACCCTTGGATGTAACACTCATAATGACTCCGGCGTCTATTATTGTGTGATATTATGACCTTAGTAAATATCATAGCTCCCTGTAAGGGTAAGCTAGACTTTTCTCGCCCTCTGAAGACATCATCCACAAGGGGTGGTAACAATGGCTACATTCGACGACTTCCTGAAGCTGGATATCAGGATAGGCACAGTTGTTGAAGCTGCGCCATTTCCTGAGGCGCGCGTGCCGGCGCTTAAACTCATCATAGACTTCGGAGATCTGGGTCTGAAATGCTCAAGCGCTCAGATCACAAAGCGCTACAGCCCCGATATTCTGGTGGGCAGACAAGTAGTCGCGGTTGTGAACATGCCGCCCCGCCGAATTGCGGGATTTTCATCGGAAGTGCTGGTCCTTGGTGGGCTGCCTGAGGAAGGTGACGTAGTGCTTCTATCCCTTGACGCTCCGGTCGCCAACGGCACGCGTGTTGGGTAGCCCGCAGAAATGTCCGATTAAATAGCTTTTAATCCCGCCGATATCAAAACACCGTCCTTGCACCCGGACATATCTTCCAGGTAATTCACAGTCTCAATGACTCAAAATCCTATTGGGTAGTTGAACTACTAATGCCAAATGTCTCATACGTCATTCCACGAACATAACTCACAATACGTTGAATAGCCTCTCTGATGTCATTAAGGAACTGTTCATCGGTCCGCTTAGACATATATGACATCTTCTTCAATACTCTTCGCCAAATTCCGTAATCGAATGGCTTCTACTCCGGCCGCCTCCATAGCGCTGCAAGATCCACCAAGAAACCGGGAAAGTCAGGATGTGTGAATTCACCTACATCAAGGCCCGAGCTTCGCAGAATATAGAGACCGTTCTGCAAGGCATATGCCTCAATTGTTTCATCATAGGGGTCGACTATCCAGTAATGTGGCACGCCCATTCGTTCATATATGTTCCTTTTTCTCACACGGTCTTTGGATCGAGTCCACTTAGAAAGGATCTCCACAACCAAATACGGGATCCCGTTTATTCTCGCTTCCTCCACAATTTCGCTATTTTCGCCAGGGATATAAACCAGGTCCGGCTGGATCACGTTTGTATCCGACAAGGTCATATCGATAGGCGCATTAAAAATCTCCCCCGCCGGGTCTTGCGGGGTGAAGCAGTCCTCAAGAAGACGCTGCAATCGCCTGGATACCCGCTGGTGATGGACGTATGGTGCCGGTTCCTTAACCAGCATGCCATCGAGGATTTCATAATGATAACCTTCTTCATTCGGCAGCCGGAGATAGTCCTCGTAGGTATACACCTTATCGGTGCTATATTCAGGCTTTGCTTCCCGTACCACGACAGTAGACTCCTCCATTTGATTCATGCTAAGATGGCGCAAAACCTTTTCCGGATCATAGCGATACTGTCCATTGGATAGTTGAATATAAGGTATCCTGGATTCTCGAGTGTAACGCCATATAGTCTCCACAGATAGCTTGAGTATGTCAGCAAGCTCTTGAGCGGTTATGAGCCTCGGTTCGGCCATAGCGATGCACTCCTTTCACACCAAGAATACCATATAACACAACTAAACACAAGTACTGATAATCAATAACAAGTATTTGTCTTCAGGTGCGTGTCCTCCCTGATCCCATTCATTGCCACAGAAGGAAAAAGCAAACGAACATAGAAAAGACTGTCCAAGCTATGTTCAAGTCCACAGGCGTGACATCACATAACTCCAGGGAGGTTCATAGCGATAATCGAGTTGCCTGAAGCTGTCACTATCTCAAAGCAGATGGCCCTTGCCTTCACAAGTTCGCCTTAGGCTTCTGTGTTTGCCTATTCTAGACCCACGAGCTTGGACCTGCATGACTGTTGTGTCGTATATGCGCATTGGTTTCACACTAGTGTAAATCGTCATATTAGAAGGAATTGTCTAATATGTACCGAAGGGATAGATCGGGATGGCGAAGGCATCATCCCGTCCTGAGATATTTTACGGAGGTGAACTAAGTGAATTCTCTCTTGGTGATGGTTGTGACGTTCGTCTTGTACATCCTGGCGTATAACCTGTACGGAAAGAGATTAGGTTCCAAGGTGTTCGAGCTGGCGACCAAAAACATCACACCTGCTGAGAAACACAACGATGGTGTGGACTATGTTCCTACCAACAAGTTCATCCTTGCCGGCCACCACTTCACATCCATTGCAGGAACAGGGCCTATCGTCGGCCCGGTGCTCGGAGTCATATGGGGCTGGGTGCCTGCCCTGCTTTGGGTAGTCTTCGGCTCAATTTTCGCAGGCGCAGTGCATGACTTGGGAGCTCTGGTCATATCAATGAGGCATGATGGCAAGTCCATCGGCGACATTACAGGACATGTGGTAAATCCGCGCACTAGATCTCTCTTCTTCATTATCATCTTCTTCTGTCTTTGGATTGTGATAGCGATCTTTGCAATCCTTATGGCAAACTTGTTTGTTCAGTATCCGCAATGTGTCTTTCCTATTTGGATTGAGATTGCCATAGCTATGGCGCTGTCGTGGTATCTGTACGACAAGAAAGGAAGCCTGATAACAGGGTCAATTGTGGCGATGATTCTCATGTACTTCACTATCTGGATCGGCCTTTTCATTCCGGTCTCCCTAAGCAGGGACACGTGGATTGTGATTATCATGATCTACATATTCTTCGCTTCAACCATGCCCGTGCAACGTCTACTGCAACCACGTGACTACATTAACGCGCTGGAGCTGGGTGTAGCGATGGCGCTTCTAATCGCGGGGATAATCATCAGACCTCTCCCTATAGTTGCCCCTGCAGTAATATCATCACCTGCCGGCGCCCCTCCGATGTTCCCGTTCTTGTTCATAACCATTGCCTGTGGCGCAATATCCGGATTCCACAGCTTAGTATCCAGCGGCACCAGCGCCAAGCAGATTGACAAGGAGCCTTCTGCGCTGGCAGTTGGGTACGGAGGTATGCTCCTCGAGGCCGCCCTGGCTACGCTGGTGATCCTTGCAGTGACGACAGGGGTTTCGAAGGAAGCTTGGCTCACAACTTACGCGAACTACGCCAAAGTACCCACGCTTCCCACTTTTGCAGAAGGAGGCGCAAGAATCGTTGAAGCATTGGGTATCCCGAAAGCGCTGGCCATAAACATCCTGGCAGTCTTTATGGTCAGCTTCGCCAGCACTACAATTGACACAGCCACAAGATTGCAGCGATACGTGATCTCGGAGTTTGGTGACAGTGTCAAGCAGGACTGGCTCGCCAACAAGTACGTCGCAGCCGGCATCGCGGTCATCAGCGCCTACTTGCTTGCCTTCCGCGGAAGCGCTAATGTAATATGGCCTCTCTTCGGCGCCACAAACCAAATGCTCGCCGGGTTGGCCTTGCTTGCGGTAACCGTATATCTTGTGCAGAAAGACAGGCCCACTGTCTACACGATGATTCCCATGATATTCATGATATTCATGACCACCTGGGGCATGATAGCCAACTTCCGCAACTACCTGGCAGCAGGCAACACTCTCCTGGCCGTAATAGACGGGATCATCATTATACTGGAGATATGGATGATCGTAGAGGCTGTGAATGTGTTAACCAGGATAAGGCAAGCGCAGCTTGGTGTTCCGGCAAGTAAGTGATAAGGACTTGACAACCGTCTCTGCATCAAAGTATACTTATGCATAAATGCTGTAAGATTATACGAAAGGAGCTGTAAGCATTGAAAAGAGTATTCTTCGTGTCTCTGTTGAGCGTGGCACTTGTTCTCATTATAGGATCCGCTGTTGCCATAGGTGCAAAACCTGTTCTGAAAGTTGGGACAAGCGCTGATTTCCCACCCTTTGAGTTCCAGGATGAAAAAACCGGGGCTTACTTAGGATTCGACATTGATCTGGTCCGGGCTGTCGGGGCTGCTGCTGATATGGAAGTACAGATTGTAAACACTGCATGGGACGGACTGATCCCAGGCCTCTTAACCGGCAACTACGACTGTATAGTGTCAGCGATGACCATCACTGACGAGCGTCTAAAGGCGGTAGCATTCTCAGACCCGTACTTCTCAGCCGGCCAGGTCATAGTGACTCGAGCCGAGGACACTTCTATCCAGACTGTGGAAGACCTGGAAGGCAAGCATATTTCAGTACAGATTGGCACAACCGGCGACCTTGCAGCATCCGATATTCCCGGCGCGACAGTCAAACGGTTTAACCTGGCGCCTGACGCGATCCAGGAAGTTCGAAACGGGAGCGTCCCTGCATGCATAATTGACCTGGCAGTCGCGGCTGAGATTGCCAAGGAGTACGCGGATATCAAATTCGGCGAACCGTTCACAATGGAGTACTACGGCATCGCCATACGCAAGAACAATACGGAACTTATCAAGAAGATCAATCGTGGATTGGCCGCAGTCAAGGCTTCCGGGGAGTATGATAAGATATACGCCGATTGGTTCGGGGGGAACTGACCGCACTGCATGTAGGTGCGTTGGGATTGATCCTTTATGGCCCGGTCACGACGGCAGAAAACCGTCGTGGCCGGTCTTCATGCAATGCGGGCTAATGGAGGAATTGATGTGGCGCTCGACTTTTCCATAATTCCAGGGGTAATACCGGCATTGCTCCTAGGCACACGCCTTACTATTGAGCTGGCGATTATCGCCGTGGCAATCGGCCTTGTCATCGGATCCTTCGCCGGCATCGGCCGTGTCGGCGGTAACCGCTTGGTGCGCTTGGTAACCGGCGTCTATGTTGATTTTATCAGAGGCACACCTCTTCTGGTTCAGTTGTTTCTTGTCTATTTCGGCCTACCTTCACTCATAGGACGCCCGATCCCTCCCTTCATTGCCGCCATCGCAGCAATGGGCATTAACAGCGGAGCGTACATAGCTGAGATTGTAAGAGCAGGCATACAGTCGATAGACAGGGGACAAGTGGAAGCAGGCAGATCTGTCGGGTTGACTTATGCTCAGACCATGCGGTATATTATTTTCCCACAGGCTTTCCGAAGAATCATACCGCCTTTGGGGAATGAACTCATCGCGATGCTGAAGGATTCATCTTTGGTATCAGTCATAGCCTTGGAAGAACTGCTCCGAAAAGGCCAGGTGGTTATCACAAGGACGTTCAGGCCCTTTGAGGTATACATGGTTGTAGCCCTCATCTATCTTGTAATGACATTGGCAATTTCCAGGTTGGTAGCCTGGTCTGAAAAGAGGTTGAAAGTACTTGATTAGAACTTCGGGACTGGAGAAATATTTCGGAAGCAACCATGTACTGCGCGGGATTGATGTCACTGTCAATCCACACGAAGTAGTCGTGGTCATCGGGCCGTCCGGGTCGGGCAAGAGCACCTTCTTGCGCTGCCTTAACTTGCTTGAGAAACCCACTGCAGGCCAGATATTCTTCCGCGGGCAATGCATCACCGACCCCCATATTAACGTCAATGAAGTGCGGCGCGAGATGGGCATGGTCTTCCAGAGGTTTAACCTCTTTCCGCACATGACTGTAATAGACAACATCACTCTCGGCCCAACAAAGGTACGCGGCATGTCGCCTGAAGAAGCGCGGCAGATCGCAAGAGACCTCCTGAAGAAAGTGGGAATCGCGGAAAAGGAGAATGCTTACCCTTCTGAGCTGTCCGGCGGACAGCAGCAGCGTGTTGCAATCGCCCGGGCCCTTGCCATGAAACCCATGGCCATGCTGTTTGATGAGGCCACATCAGCCTTGGATCCGGAGATGATCGGTGAAGTGCTGGACGTCATCCGTAAGCTGGCTGAAGAGGGGATGACCATGGTCGTTGTCACTCACGAGATGGGTTTCGCTCGCGAGGTGGGCGACAGAATCCTTTTCATGGACGAAGGCTTAATCGTGGAGGAAGGCCCGCCTGAGCAGATCCTGGGAAAACCTCAAAACCCAAGGACTCAGGCTTTCTTGAGCAAAGTACTATAGTCCTTGCTGAGCTGTTCTTTTCACGATCGGCCTTTCGGTAATCTGTCTGTCAATGATCCCTCTTGTTCATCTGTTTCCTCTTGTTCAGCCTCTCGGCACAGATGATCCCGGTCTGAATAAGACCTTAAACACAAAGGGCGCTCCCAGTGTGGCCCATACGGCTACCGCAGCATAGCGCAGCATGTTCCAAAACGCAGCGGCTGGGAAGACCGCCTTAAGCCCGTACCGGACCCCCATCACCCCTGCCAAGCCCAGGACTATTTTGATGACTTGTACTGGCAAGCTTGCACGGACGTCGTACTTTACATATTCGCTCTCCAGCGTGTATCCTATCCCTGCCCCGGCTATGAAACCCAGCACTTGAGCAACTTCCTCAGTAAATGCAGCATTAAATGGGGCGGATAAGGCAAATGCAAGTCCGGGGGCAATTACGGAGACTGCCAATCCAAGCCTGGCTCGCTCTTTGCCTTTTGGACCCGATTTGCGTACGCGGTTTTCGATCTCTCCGTAGAGACAGGCAATAGCTACGCCCAGCACCGCTCCGGCCAGGACATCCGTGGGATAGTGGACTGTAGCGTAGACCCGTGTGAAAGCTACAAAGACCACCACCACGATTCCTGTAACCGTTATCCACTTCTCCTTCGTGTTATACGCCAGGTACGTCCAGAATGTGGATGAAACCTGTGCATGGCCACTGGGAAACGAGTATCCGGTTCCGGTCAACTTCAAGTATTCAGGCGCATCAAGGTGAGGAAATACGACATAAGGCCTGAGCCGGCAGAAGATGAACTTAACCCCTACGTTTATGTAGTTGGAAATGGACAATGCTATCGCCAGCCTGAAGCCTAAAGACTTGCTGATGCACCAGTAGAGCACGGGTATCACAGCCGTGTAGAATTCAGTGGAACCTAAGTCGGTTATGACCTTCATCACTCTGTCGAGCCCGGGAGTTGCGATACTTCTCAGGAATTCGAACACTCCAACGCTATCCACAGGCAACCACCCCTTTTAAAGGGGTATTCGCCGGATGGGTTGGAAATCCTACTCTTACAAATTACCTAGTCTATGACGCTTCTTATCGTCCGGAGTAGATTCTCGCCCATAATTCCCTTTATCACCTGCTCAGAATAACCCCGGGCAGCCAATCCTTCTGCTATTTTCGGGAGCCCGGACACGTCTTTCAGCTCATCGGGAAGTTGCTCAAACGGCAAACCGTCAAAATCCGAGCCCAAGCCCACGTGCTCCGGGCTAACGACGGTGCAGAGATGATCGATGTGATCTATAACCCCTGTAAGAGAGCGCCTTCCCTCGCCGAGGAAATAGCCTGCGAAATTCACGCCTATAACTCCGCCCTTTTTCGCAATAGCCTTAGCCTGGTCGTCCGTGAGATTCCTCGGGTGAGAACAGAGTGACTTTGAGTTGGAATGCGAGGCAATGATGGGCCTTTTTGATACTTCCACCACGTCCCAGAAGCCTGCTTCGGATAGGTGTGATACATCTACAACCATGCCCAGCCTGTCCATCTCCTCTACCACCTCGACGCCGAACCTGGTCAGGCCGCCCCCTGTCCGTTCCTCGAAAGCCCCGTCCGCAAGCTCATTCCTGAGACTCCACGTAAGGGTCATGAGTCTTACGCCAAGCCTGTAGAATATGCGCAATAGCTCAATTCGGCCGTCTAATGCTTCTCCTCCCTCTATGGACAGGAGAGCAGCTATCTTGCCTTCTTCACGCGCTTCATCCACATCACTCCCGGTTGTAGCGAATATCAGCTTATCGCTGTTGTCTTCAATTTCCCGGTNNGCTCGCCTGGCGCCCCCACCGGGTAAGTACTCTTTTGATACATATATGGCGAATATCTGGGCTGAGACCCCTGCCTCAATCATACGCGGAAGGTCGAGTTGTCCCCCTTTGTCCTTATCTGCCAGTCTACGACGTCCTTCGACTATGTCCATGAGCGTGTCACAGTGCGCGTCCATTACGAACATATTATAGCTACACCTCCAAATATTTGAACACTTGCTACATAATGAGTATACCACTGGATCCTGGAAGAACGACATCCCAGGAGAGCGAGATTGCCCATAGTCCGTTGACATGCTAGGATTGAACTCAGTATAGGACTCTGCGTTAAGTTGTTCGCATTTCAGCCGTATGCTGACCTATTAATCGCTGCAGCTCTGTTTGAGACAAGATGTAATTTCCAACTAGTGCCCAAAGTGTGACAAAAATGGATATGATAAGAGTTGATATTAGGGGATATTGGTTACCAGGCAATCTTCTTTTCCTGAAGAACCAAGGTAGACAACTGAGAGGAGCATTATTATGTCTGTAACTCAGCTTCCGGCTTGGCAAGCCCTGGCCGTTCATGCAAAGAAGATGAAAAGTGTACATATGCGTGACTTATTCGCATCTTGCCCAAAGCGATTTCAAGAGTTCTCTATCTCGTTCGAGGACTTGCTCTTTGATTACTCCAAGAACCGTATTACAGAAGAAACCATGCACCTGCTGTTGGATCTCGCTGAACAGGCCGGGCTGCCCCGGGCCATTCAGGCGATGTTTGGCGGCGAGAGAATCAACACCACCGAGAATCGCTCTGTATTACACATTGCATTGCGGAATCGATCCAACCGCTCCATCCTGGTAGACGGTAAAGACGTGATGCCAGAAGTGAACGCAGTTCTTGCCAAGATGCGCATCTTCTCTGAGGCTGTACGCAGCGATAAGTGGAGGGGTTACACAGGATCTCCCATGACTGACGTTGTCAATATCGGGATCGGCGGATCCGACTTAGGGCCCCGCATGGTCACACGTGCGCTTAAGCCTTACGGACATGACCGCTTGCGTGTGCACTTTGTGTCCAATGTTGATCCCACTGACATCAGTGAAACCCTAAAAGATCTCAACCCCGAAACGACCCTGTTCCTGACTGCATCTAAGACCTTCACTACTCAAGAGACCATGATGAACGCTCACACAGCTCGTAGTTGGTTTCTTGACCGAGCCCGTGATGAGACCGCCGTGGCCAAGCATTTTGCTGCCATCTCCACTAACCAACAGGCCGTCGAAGCGTTTGGGATCGACCGTGATAACATGTTTGTCTTTTGGGATTGGGTCGGTGGACGTTATTCCCTCTGGTCATCTATTGGGCTTTCAATCGCACTCTATGCCGGCATGGACAACTTTGAAACGCTTTTGACAGGCGCACACAAGGTAGATGAGCATTTTCGAACCGCACCGCTGGATAGAAACATCCCTATAATCATGGGATTGCTTGGCATCTGGTATAACAACTTCCAGGGAGCCGAAAGCCACGCTGTTTTGCCCTATGACGAGCATCTTGCCTACTTCACTGATTACCTGCAGCAAGCTGATATGGAAAGTAGCGGCAAACACGTCACTAAGACAGGCGATACCGCAGACTACCAGACAGGCCCGATACTCTGGGGGCGGCCCGGCACCAACGGCCAGCACGCATTCTACCAGTTGATTCACCAGGGGACGAAACTGGTCCCGTGTGACTTTCTAGCCGCAGCCCAAAGCCACAATCCCATTGGGGATCACCACGCAGTTCTGGTGGCTAACTTCTTGGCGCAGACCGAGGCACTCATGAAAGGCAGGACTCTTGAAGAGACGCAGGCTGAGCTTATGGCCCAGGGTTATTCGGGAAAGGCATTGGAAACACTTGCCGCAGCCAAGACATTCGAAGGGAACAAACCTACAAACACGTTCTTATACAAGAAGCTGACCCCGGAGACGCTGGGTATGCTTATCGCACTATACGAACACAAAATCTTCACGCAAGGCGCTATCTGGAATATTAATAGCTTTGATCAGATGGGGGTTGAGCTGGGCAAGCAACTCGCCAACGCAGTTCTGCCCCAGCTTAGCGACGATCAACCTGTAACCCGCCACGACAGCAGTACTAACGGCTTGATCAATGCATACAAGCGCATGAGCAACATAGGCTAACTTGTTAGACATCCTCGTAGTTGAGTCTGACAATACGTATGGGAAGCCTGAAGGCAAACGCGACTGACACTAACACTAAGGCATGACAGTATCCGGGTGAAGGCCGTACCCTGTGTCTGTGTCATAGCAGCCAGTTATAGTCCTGCCTGCAATCGACAACCGCATCTATGTACACGGTGTTGCCTTTTACTTGATAGACCAACAAATACCTCTTAGCTATCAGAAGCTTACGGTATTTACCTGCTGGTACCAGTGGATCTGAAAGCCATGGGTTTCGCTGGGGAAACTTCTTGAGGGACTTTGCCTTGTGTTCAAATTCGGTTATAAGTTCAAACGCAGCCGATTCGCTGACCTGCGCCAAGAATCGAGAATGAGATACTGACATCTGCCCTGCTTCATCAGAGACGATCACTGTGTATTCCTTATCTGCGCTGTCCATCGAGGACCTCCCTGACGGCAGTCTTCATCATGGAGGACACCTCGTCAACGGAGTAGCCGCTCTTTCCGACCAACCGTCCCTCCTCCGCAGTAATCAAAGCTTCCCTCAAGCGCAACATGCTTTCGCGTCTCGCAAACGCTTCGATGTCCATCACCACAAGGTCGCCTTTGCCGTTCTTAGTCAGGTATACCGGCTCTCCCGTCCGCTTGCACAGCTCGGAAATGTCATTATAGTTCTTTCGGATCGCAGCAGAAGGCTTGATATGAATCATCTTGATCACCTCGTCCGGCAGCATAATTGTATGCTTATTATATGCTTATTATACTACAATGCAGATGCTTTTGAAACGCAGTGGTTCACGTCGTCTCACCTAACCGGGCAAACCGATTCACGTGATTCTGACCTAGGACCGGGATTGAGGGTTGAAAACTCATTCATCACGGGAGTAACACCAACGCCCAACCGGCAATCTGTCATAGGAATGACACATTGGGCCACAAGGGAAGGGATCCCAGAAGATTTGGACGAATAACTCAATACTAAGTAGATCACCACAAATAATCGCCGGTTCCAGAAAGTGTACGTGCCGTGCAGGGTGGCNNAATCACCGGCCACCCAAGACAATCGGAAAACGAGCGAAAACTAATGAACTCATACTTAGATCTACTAAGGGAGATCATCATGGTAGATGCCTTGAGAGAGCTGTCTCAACACACAATCAAGGTTTTTTCCGAGAATGCTGATTCGAGCCAGAGCAAGCCCATGTCAGCATATATGAGAGATCAATTCCCGTTCCTGGGCATCAAATCTCAAAACAGGAGACAGTTGCAGAAAGAGATTGCCAAAGAAACCGGGTATGCAAAGAAACCATTTTCTGAGGAGTTTGTCACCCTCCTCTGGCGACTTCCGGAGAGAGAATACCAGTATTTTGCGGTGGATTATCTCATCAGCAAAAGTAAAACCCTGGCACGGGAACATATAGACCTTGTGGGCGACCTTATCACACAGAAATCTTGGTGGGATACTGTAGATGCGCTCGCAAGCAATGTAGTAGGCACACTATGCATGAAGTATCCTGACATGCGGCATAAGGAAATACTACAGTTCTCAGAGAGCGGCAACATCTGGCTGATCCGCACTTCCATCCTATTTCAGCTCAAATACAAGGGCAAAACCGATACGGAACTACTTGCACACCTCATCGAAAGCCACTCCCGGACCGGAGAATTCTTCATCGATAAGGCCATAGGATGGGCTCTAAGGCAATATGCAAGAGCAGATGCAAAATGGGTCCTGGAGTTTCTAAATACCCACACACTCGCCCCGCTTAGCGTAAGAGAAGCGGAGAAGCATTTGAAGCGCATCTGACATCAACTTGATTTATCATGCACGTGGGAAAACCTCTATGACATATGAGCTGAATTGGAAGAAAAACGCGTCGTGAGGAGGCTGCAATCCTGATGATGAAAGTAGGAATAATACGTTGTCAACAAACTGAGGATATGTGTCCTGTTTGTGTCTTGCGGCGGATGCCCTGGGAAAAGGGCGGTTGCAAGGGCGCAACTTATGGTTGACAGGGGTGCAAAAGCAATTGTCCTTGCTTCCTGTATCAGCAAGGGAAATCCCATAGGTTATCCTTGCCCTCATTACGAAGATATCAAGAATGCCCTAAAGAAGAAACTCGGCACAGAGATAACGCTAATAGAATGGACTCATTAATAACATCATAAAAGCGATGCCAAAGCCTGGCTGACAAGAACCACTAAGACCAAGGCAAACGGATATGTAGCTGCGTACGAAGAAACCACTTCTTCACTGCCTGCAGCAACAATCAGCGCACCCAGCGCAGGTGTACTTGTCATCCCACCGCATATGGAGCCGAGGGTGTCAGGAAGGCTCAGCTTGAATACCCAGGTAGCCAACACAAACCCTATGCACATAGGAACGAGAGTTACGAGGGCTCCGCCCAGGAACAGGAGCCAGCCGTACCTTGCCACTGTCTCCACGAATCCGTGGCCCGCAGCTACTCCGGCGCCTGCGAGAAAGAGCATCAGGCCTGCTTCCCGCATTACACTGAGCAACCTGCCTGAAGGCCTCAGAGACCAAGGCCCGATTCCGCCGAAGTGCCCTACAATCAGCCCGACCATAAGCGGGCCTCCTGCAAGGCCCAGGCTCACTCCGCTTGTGCCGGGGATCATGAACCGAATCCGTCCAAGCACGGTTCCAAGGGCCAAGACTGCCATTAGAGGAAGCATGCCCAGCTCGTCCAGGACCTGCCTCTGTTTCCCCACCAGAGTCTCGAGTCTGTCCAATCCAAATGAAGGACCGACCGCACGAAGCACGTCCTTATGTTCAAACACAGTCTGTGCTTTAGGAACAAACTCAAGTCCTACCCTTCTTATCCTTGTCAGCATGACTCCGTACCGCTCATGGAGGGAAAGACTTCCCAGCGTCTTTCCTACTATTGCAGGGGATTCTACGATAAGATCTCGCACCTCCAAACCGGGCTGAGTCATGGGTGCCGAGGTTTGAGGCCCTACCATTTCCTCAAGCTTACCAAGAGCTTCTTCAGTGCCGACTCCCCGTATCACATCACCTTCCAGCAAGACAGTGTCGCTGAACGCAGGGAGGACCTGGCTGCCTTTTCGGACCCGGGAAACCACGGCCCCGGTGGCAGCCGCTATATTAAGCTCCGCCAAGGTCTTGCGATATACATCCGGCTCGGACACGACGAAATCCTTTACTATGAGGTCTGTCTGTTCCGGCGCGTGTATTGAATCAGTTAATGCCTGCATCTCGGCTCGAAGATCTCTACCAAGAAGCCGAGGAAGAGCTTGAACAAACAGCACGACCCCGACTACCCCAAAGGGGTAAGCTATTCCGTACCCTATAGATACCGCATTGTCCTGCGCAACCTCGAGCGCTGCGGCAAGTCCCGGTGTCGTAGTCAATGCCCCTGTATAGATCCCTGCCGACAAGGCTCCGGGCATAGAGAATGCTTTCGAAAACAAAACTACGGTAAGAGCGCTGGACCCCACAATAGCCATGGCAATCGCTCCATAGGACATGGCGTTTTGCTTAAGATTTCTAAAAAACCTTGGTCCTGCGGTGAGGCCCACTGCCCCCACAAACAGCGCAAGCCCCAGATCCCGAATGATGGATGGAATCTCATAACCAAGATGGCCGAAGTAAAGCGCCGCAATGAGCACCCCGGACGTCCCGAGATGGATACCCTTTATCTTGATGCCGCCTAAAATGTAGCCAATCGTTGCGAGAAGGAATAAAGCCTCAAGTGTGCCACGCATATGTCTAAATCCACCCTTTCGATGAATCCTTGCCGGCCGGTTCGGGCACTCGACACCCAATATTTCTCCACAGAGGCCTAATCTCCTGCTCGGAGAGACTGCATCAGGGCTGCATTAGCGCAAGCCTTGAGGAAGTTCTGTAGTTCTGTGATAGGGATTAATCAAATTACAATTCGCAGATTATGTCAAGAAGGAATCCTCTCTGGTAGACCAGAACTCTTTACCCAAGGATATGCGTATCCGAGTTCCCGGATACCCATGGCCTTACCTTCTTATCATCAGGAAAGCAAAAACACATAAAGGAGATTCCTAGCACATGGAACGAAGTTTTGAGTCTATAGGCGTTGCCCGCGAATCTTGCCGGACCGCAACCGGAGTCATTCTCAGAACCCGTACCGACGAGTTGGAAGTGACAGTCCTCACAGAGGATCTCATACGGGTAACAATGAGGAAACAATCTCAAGCCGGTGGAGCTGTAGTATCGGGCGGCAAGATCCTGTCGTGCGCTGTGGTCAGGCGCAACCGGCCCGCTGTTGATGTGGAGATTGCGGAGAGCCCTGGCGGTATCAACCTCATCACACAAAGGATCCGCGTGCACATAACCAAATCCCCGATCAGGATTGGATTCCACCGGCCGGACGGCAACCGTGTCTGCGTGGATACGGCCGCATCAGGAATGGGCTGGACAAAAGACGGCGTAGCATGCTCTAAGATTCTCCCTGCCGGTACCCGGTTTTACGGATTTGGCGAGCGAATAGGTTATCTGGACAAACGAAGAACATCTATGACACTGTGGAATACTGACAGCGTTCTTCATACTCCTTCCGCCGACTCCCTTTACGTCTCTATTCCGTTTTTCGTTGGATTTGACGGTGACCACGCTTATGGTGTATTCGTTGACAACCCGGGGAAGTGCGTTTTTGACATGGGTAAAACTTCCGACGGTGAGTATGTGTTCCAGACGACAGGCGAGGAATTGAACTACTATTTCTTTGCCGGACCAAAGATTAGAGATGTGGTGGAGCAATATGCCGAACTCACCGGGACAATGGAGCTCCCTCCCCTCTGGGCGCTGGGGTATCATCAGTCGAGGTACAGCTACTGTCCGGAAGACGATGTGGAAGAGGTGGCAACGAGCTTCCGGAAGCACGACATCCCTTGCGATGCCATATACCTTGATATCCACTACATGGACGGTTATCGGATCTTCACGTTCGACAAAGAGACATTCCCGGATCCTGCCGCCCTTATTACTCGTCTCGAGGGTATGGGTTTTAAAGTAGTGACTATCATAGATCCGGGTGTAAAGATAGACCATAAGTACAAAGTCTACAGGGAAGGCCTGAAAAAAGGCTGTTTCGTCAAGCTCCCTGACGGCAAGCTATTTGAAGCCGAGGTTTGGCCGGGCCGGGTAGTATTCCCGGACTTCTTCAGACAAAAGGTGAGGGCTTGGTGGGCAAAAAACCACACGACCCTCTTTGATGCCGGAGTCCGCGGAATCTGGAATGATATGAATGAGCCGTCATGCTTCGATACTGAGTCAGGGACCATGGATCTCGACGCGCTCCATGGCGAACCCGGCATGGAGGTCCCTCACGCTGAAGTCCATAATACTTATGCCAATTTCATGAATGAGGCTACCTACGAAGCCTTTCAAACCTTACTGCATGATACAAGGCCTTTTATAATTACCCGCGCCGGTTATTCCGGCATTCAGCGCCTCGCCTGCGTGTGGACGGGTGACAACGCAAGTTGGTGGGAACACCTTTTGATGTCCATTCCTATGTGTCTTAACATGGGACTCTCCGGGATCCCCTTTGTAGGCGCGGATGTGGGAGGGTTCCAATCTGATACAGACCCTGAACTCCTCACCAGGTGGACACAGGTGGGCGCGTTCATTCCGTTCTTCCGAAACCACAGCGCAGTGGACACCTGCCGTCAGGAGCCCTACCTGCTGGATGAACCGTATAGGTCTATCTGCCGGGATTTCATCAAGCTAAGATACAAGCTGATTCCGTACATATACACCATGATGCACCAAGCCGCAACCTCGGGAACTCCTATCATGCGTCCCCTTGTTTTCGAGTTTCCGGAGGATGAGAAAACCCATGGGATTTTTGATCAGTTTATGCTGGGGCCCAGTATTATGGTAGCTCCGGTTTATCAACCTGAAACCAAGTACCGCGCTGTGTACCTTCCCGGAGGCGAATGGTTCGATCTGTATACCGGTAAGGTTATTTCGGGAAACCGCTACATTCTCGCGGAAACCCCTCTGGACAGGATTCCCGTCTTTCTCAGAGCAGGTGCGATTATCCCCCTGGGAAGGGAAATGAATTTCGTGGGAGAAGCGCCGCAAAGGCTCCGGATTATCGACATATGTCCTTCGCGAAACGCCCCGTCAGGCAAGTTCAGTCTGTATGTGGACGACGGCGAGACCAAACAATACCGTGACGGCTATTTCGGATTTGTCCATATGTCGTATGACATGATGCAAGACGGCAGGTTCAGTAAACTCAAAATCTCGGTGGACACAGAAACGCGGAACAAGGGGTACCGGGCCACGCTTCCCATAGATACTATTAGGATATGGGACTTCTCCCAGGCTCCTGTAAAAGTAAGCGTCAATAGAATCGCAGTTCGGCCTGTAGAGGGGACCGTAGAGAACGCAATGAAAGAACTCACGGAAGAACAAGGCTACTATTTGGACAGGGACACGAACCGGCTCTATATAGGAATTCACCGGGACTCAGGCGACATCAATTGTGAAGTGATATGGATGGATTAGGGAGGCGACTTCAAATGAAAGCGGAAATTCGGCTCACTGAAGGCTTAACAATGATTGCAAAAAGCGAGTCAGAACAATGGGTGGTAATGGATCCCGGAGCATCCTCAGGAGGGCAAGGCGGTGCTCCTACTCCTATGGAATTCGTTCTTATGGCTTTCGGAAGCTGCATAGCTATGACCACATCTGCGCTACTTCGCAAGAAGGCCCCTTCCTTAGAGGAGTTGTCAGTCCGGTTAAGCGCTGAACGATCCGAGTCTTCACCCAGCGTATTCACACATATCACAGCCAGATTTCTGGTGCGTGGCGAAGGCCTCAAAGAGAACGATGTCGAATGGGCCATCAAGCAGGCACATNNGCGGCACATTCAATTCATCTTGAGGAGACATAGATGTGATAGACAACATCAACACCGACAACTTCAGCTCAATTGGAGCGGTACCCGAGCCGATTCCGGGACTGACCAGCCCCGCCCAAAGCATGCAGCAGATCGCGGACGCGGTAGCTGCAGCTATGGGCGTAGATGTAACGATAGCCAACAGTAGTTTGCTTCGTGTGGCTGGCACCGGACCTTTTGAAGCAGACCTTGGTGAGAAGGTGCCGCGAGGCTGTGTTTTCGAGCATGCGCTAAACCGGGTTCAAACGGTTGTAGTTGAGGATCCACGTGAAGCGCAGTTATGTATCGATTGCCACGGTCGCGACAGGTGTCAGGAGACCTTAAGCATATGTACACCCATTACTATCCAAGGCAAGGGAGTGGGAATCCTTGCCATAGTCGCCTTCACTCCGGAACAGCGGGACAGAATACACTCGTCCCTTCCTTCGTATATTGCTTTCTTAGAGAAAATGGCTGAGCTGATAGCCACCAAAATCACAGAACACAGCCTAATGCTTACCCTGGAAGGCAGGACTCGTGAACTTGAAGCTGTTGTTAACCATATCCACCAGGGTGTAATCTGTGTTGACAGTTCACGCCGGATTAGGCAAATTAACAATCGTGCTGTGGAACTGCTCAAGCTCCGAGCAAATGTGCCCGGGCCAGGCGACGATCTTGAAGCTATCTGGCCCAATTGCCTCCTGCTCAAATGCATGGAGAACAGAGAATCGTACACCAATGCCAGTGAAACATACCATACTCCCCAGGGTAAGCAGGTGCGGTTCCTATCCTCAGTGAGCGCGCTTGTGCTTGCCGGCAAGGTCATCGGCGGCGTTTTGACGTTCAGCGATCTTGAGAGCACTCACAAAGATACCTTTCGCGCTATTGAGCACGGAACAGCCTTTACTTTCGACGATATCATCGGCACGAGCCATGCCATTGCTCAAGTGAAGCAGCAATCCCTAACTGCGGCCAAGTACGATTCCAACATCCTTCTTACAGGTGAGACCGGCACAGGCAAGGAGCTGTTTGCCCGGGCAATTCACAATGCAAGCCCAAGGTGCGACTACCCGTTTGTTGCTGTAAACTGCTCCGCGATACCTGAGTCGCTCCTTGAAAGTGAGCTTTTCGGTTACGAGGCCGGGGCATTCACCGGCGCCAGCAAAAACGGCAAACCCGGCAAGTTTGAGCTTGCTAATCATGGCACACTGTTCCTTGATGAGATCAGCGACATGCCTCTGTTCTTGCAGGCTAAGTTGCTTCGCGCCACTCAAGACATGGAGATTACGCGAGTCGGAGGCCTTTATCCAAAGCGAATAGACGCTCGCCTCATATCAGCAACCAATCAAGACCTGAAAGAGCATATGAGAACCAAAAGATTCAGAGATGACCTCTACTATCGCCTTTGTGTTGTTCCCATCACCTTGCCCCCACTCAGGCAAAGGCCTGACGACATACCTGTTCTGGCAGACTACTTCATCACCCGATACACCCGTCAGTTTAACAAAGTAGTCCGCGGACTGACTGATGATGCCCTTGACCTGCTTATGGCATATGACTGGCCTGGAAACGTGCGGGAACTTGAGAACGTTATAGAATATGCTGTCAACTTCGCGACAGATGAATGGGTAACCGTTGAAGAGCTACGCCATCGCATACCATCCTTTCCCTCAGGCAAGCCAGGATCCACATGTACGAGAGACCTCAAGACCGCGGTTCGTAGTTTTCAGAAGCA
>MTKW01008483.1_pt1 | contig 20914 bp, 19 predicted proteins | sample 1042761 | NCBI WGS metagenome assembly MTKW01 (sample SAMN06205366, study PRJNA360243) | anaerobic digester metagenome | biome: Wastewater treatment plant; feature: Anaerobic digester sludge; material: sludge; isolation source: anaerobic digester fed with sludge from wastewater treatment plant ... | reverse complement strand
TATACACACCTTGTTTAACTTGTATGATTGTTCCATTCTCTTTCCATGTTTTAAGCCTATAATCCAAAGTTCTTTCTGGTATGCCTATCATAACACCATAATCAACAAATTCCTTTCTGGTAAATTCTATTCCCATTGTTTTGTATAAAGCACTATCTTCTTTACTGGTAAAGAAAGGATTATTAGCATCAAACAACAAGTGATTATATAGGGTCTTTACCAATGAAAGACCAATTTCAAAATCAACATCATCACAAATTATTTCCTGATTTTCAATTATCCCTTCATTACGAATTACAGAAAGAACCATACATATTCTAAACATAATCAATCCTAATCTATGAATATTAGCTATTAGATAGCTATGACTATTGTGTGACTGAAATTCTGTCATATCTGTAAACTCTTTATGAAACTTGGTGTTTTGCTCTTCTGAAAACTTAAATAATACTTCTTTTGGTAGAAGTGCTAATTTTTCATATACTTCAAGGACATTTTTTCCTGCATCATCAAAAATAGTTGACACATCATATTCACCTGTACCAAAAACATTTTTGAACTCAGGTATTACTTCAAAAATGTACAACATCAATCTACTAAACAAACCATTGTTCTTAGATTTTATCAGTGGCATTAATTGGTCATAAGTTCCTGAAAAACAAATTGCTAATCTTGGCTCTTTAACTTCAATTCGAGTATCATTATAAATTCTTTCCACAGAAATTCCTTCATGGTGAAATGCCTTTCTAAGTACATCTGAAAAATCTCCCCAATGCTGTTTAAACGAAATGTTTATTGTATCAATTTCAGAGTCAAACATCAATAATCCATCAATAGAGTTATTTAGATTTTGATAAACTTTTGTTGAGCTAATATTAGCAGACATAAGTTTTACTAAAACAGGAGGACAGTCTTTAAAGTCAGTTTCTTGATTTGTCATATCCTTGTTTTTCCTTCTTTCTTTCATTATGGTTTCAACACACACATTTCGCTGTTCTTGACTTTCTTTGCTTATTTTCTCATGTATTGGCTCTATTAGTCTTTTTGAAAAAGACATCACTCCTTTACCTGATGCTGGTGGTGCAATAATTATCAAATACAATTGTGGATAGTACTTTTTATTGTCATATATTCCATAAACATTAGGGATACAATTACTTAACACAACTATTGATGATAGTAAAATTACATCACGCTCTCTTTCTTCAAAAGGTTCTGCGATTCCTTTTAGTAAATTAGGCAAATTATCATAAACATGTTTGCTTATCAACTCATTAATACCTGAATATTCAGATTCTGTTTTATTTACAATGTTATTTGCTGCCATTTTTACTCTCCTTGTTGTTTAAGATTTTTTCTTCTAAATCATATTTAGATATTTTTTCATTGCGTAACATCCACTCTTCAAGGTCTGTTACTTTAAAATAAAGTTTTCCATTATTTGGTTTATAAAACTTTATTTCTCTTTTTGATGTCAGTTTATATAAGAATGACTTACTGACATTCATAAATTCAAGAGTTTCATTAAAGCTCAATATACTTTTTGTCATAATAAATAATTTTTATAAAATTAATTAATATGCTAGCTAGCATCATTTTTCTATAGAATTGATGCAAAGTAAGTGAATTTAAAAGCCTTGAAAATTAAAGTGTAAGAGGGTGTAAGAGCTAAAACGCTGAAAAGTAATAGCTTGCAGAAAGGATAAGTAAGAGAATAGAAAAAAAAGGTAAGAGAATGTAGATTTATTAGTAAGAGAAGAAACAAATTATATTACTTATTATCAATATATTAAGACTTATTTGATGTAATTTCCGGGAAGTACTTTATGATTCTTTTCTTTATACTATCGAAAATAATTAAATCACTTTGATTTAAATTAATAGAAGTTTTATTAAAGTTAGTTTGGGTAAAAATCACTCCTCGTCTAGTTTTAAATTTTTTAGTTCTTTCAATAGTACCTGCACTAATATTTTTGTAAAGAGGCATAAGTAGTTGTAAAATATTTTTTGCTAACCTATTGCTAACCTTGAATTCAATAAATTCGTTATCTACAATATCTTCCCCTTTTAGAACTTTAACAAAGTTATGCTTTTTAATTGAGGATTCAATTATATCTTCTTTTACTAACAAGACATATAGCCTATTCAAATTTTTTCCAAATTTTTCATCAACTTTTTTTGGTGTTAAAGTAATTAGCTTTTTATTACTTTTAGAAACCTCTTTTGGAACTGTAGTTTCTGATTCGACAACAGCAGGAATAGAATTACACAAATCATTAATGTTTATATCAAACTCACATTCTAAATTAAGGAAATCAATTATTGATTTAATATATTCGATTACATAAGGGTATTCTTGAAATAAACCATCAGAATTAAGAATTAATTTAATATTTCTAATTAAATAATCTTTATATCCATCTATTCTATTTGTTTCATAATATTTAATAGAAAATAGTTTTACATCATCTTTAAATTCTTGGAATAATGAATTAAAAATGCTGGACACATTGGTTTCAAGATGATAAACTTCATCATCCAGAGTAGTGATAATACCATTTTTCTGGTCAATGTATTTCACATCCCCTACATTTTCTATATAATCACTAAAAAACTTCTTTTTTAATTCTCTTAAATTTGATAATGACAACAGATCCCTTATAGGGTCTAAACTTAAAATATTATATTGTTGTTCCATAATAAGATTTTGAATTTGTTCAACAATAGTTCAACAATAGTTCAACAAAGATAAAAAAAGGTTTCACATTTTACATGCAAAACCTTGATTATCTTCTTGTGGGCCCAACTGGACTTGAACCAGTGACCCCCTGATTATGAGTCAGGTGCTACTAACCGACTGAGCTATGGGCCCTGCTATTATTTGTTTTTGATAAAACTTGTAAAGCGACTGCAAAAATAGTCATTTTTACCAATTCTGCAAAGAATGAAATAAATCTTTCTTTAAAATTCATCCTCACATTTCTTTCTGCCGCACAGTTTGTTTATAAGCTTCTTTCAACTCTTTATCAAATATTAAATACCATCCCCCGTCAAGACAACGCTCTTGCCGTCTATACGGGTCGGTCACACACTCTTTCAATACTCTCCCCAGTGCTTTATCTTCAGGTCCTTCATTTCCAAACTACAGAAGGCCTGGATAAATGCGGAGGCAAGACGGGCATTAGTCAGCAAAGGAATGTTGAAGTCAACTGCGCTGCGACGTATTTCGTAATCATTGCTCAGCTCACGCTCAGAGGTGTTTTTAGGAATATTGATAACCAAGTCAAATTGTTTCTTTGAAATCATGTCTCTCACATTAAATTCGCCTTCTTCATCAGGCCATTGTACAGCTACAGCTTCCACACCGTTTTCTGCCATGAAACGTTGCGACCCTCTGGTGGCATAAATCTTATAACCCTTGCGCTGCAACTGACGCATAGCTTCCATCAGTTCTACCTTGGACTTGGGTTCACCGGAAGAAACCAAGATATTCTTTTTAGGTATTTCAAATCCTACCGACAACAAGGCTTTTAGGATGGCTTCCGGATAATCGTCGCCAATGCAGCCCACCTCACCGGTAGATGCCATGTCCACACCCAAAATGGGGTCGGCTTTGTGTAAACGGGCAAAAGAAAACTGCGAAGCTTTCACCCCTATGTATTCTATGTCGAACACGGAAGAATCGGGCTTGCTATAAGGCGCATCCAACATGATGCGGGTAGCAGTCTCGATGAAGTTTCGTTTGATCACCTTCGACACAAAAGGGAAAGAGCGGGATGCCCGCAAATTACATTCGATGACCTTGATGTAATTTTCTCTGGCCAAAAATTGAATATTGAAAGGTCCGCTGATATTCAGTTCCCTGGCGATTTTCTTGGAGATGCGTTTGATGCGGCGCATGGTCTCAAAATAAATTTTCTGTGCAGGGAATACCAGGGTAGCATCACCGGAATGTACGCCTGCAAACTCCACATGTTCGGAAATGGCATATTCCACTACTTCTCCATTTTTTGCAACAGCATCAAATTCAATCTCTTTGGCATTCAACAAAAATTCAGATACCACCACCGGATATTGCTTGGATACTTTGGCTGCCAAAGAAAGAAATTTGCGCATTTGTTCTTTGGTGTGACAAACATTCATGGCTGCACCGGAAAGTACGTATGAAGGACGGATCAAAACCGGGAAACCCACCTCGTCGATAAAACTGTCAATCTCATCAAAACTGGTCAGTTCCCTCCAGCGTGGTTGGTCAATTTTCAGCTCATCGAGCATGGACGAAAACTTATGACGGTTTTCAGCCCTGTCGATAGAAGCAGCAGTAGTCCCCAGGATGGGCACCTGCTGGCGATCGAGCTTGGTAGCCAGGTTATTGGGTATCTGTCCACCCACCGACAAAATCACACCTTTCGGTCTTTCAATATCTACCACGTCCATCACCCTTTCGAATGACAACTCGTCAAAATAAAGGCGATCGCACATATCGTAATCCGTAGAAACCGTTTCGGGGTTGTAATTGATCATCACCGACTCATAACCCAGGTTACGCGCAGTGACAACAGCATTCACCGAACACCAGTCGAACTCCACAGACGAACCTATGCGGTAAGCACCTGAGCCCAAAACAATCACAGCTTCTTTCTCAGTTCTTTCAGGCTGATAAGAGTCTTTCTTGCCGTAAGTAAAATACAGGTAGTTGGTGTCATCAGGGTTTTCAGAAGCGACCGTATTGATGCGACGAACAGCAGGCAATACACCCAAGTTTTTACGATGCTTGCGTACTGCAAGAACTTCTTTTTCCATCGTGCTGCTGGGATGTTCCACATAGCGGGCGATCTGAAAATCAGAAAAACCCAATCTTTTGGCTTCTTGCAACACCTCAGCAGGTACATCTTCAATCTTGTTATATTGTTCCAACACTTTGGTGTATTGGTAGATATTTTCCAATTTGGACAGGAACCAGGGGTCTATTTGCGTCAGCTCTTCAATTTGATTAACCGAATATCCCTTTTCAAAAGCATCCGCAATTGCGAAAATACGCAAATCCGTTGGCTTAGAAAGCGCATCTTCTATATCATCGAAAGTCAAATCCCTGTTGCCCACAAAACCATGCATGCCCTGCCCTATCATCCTCAAACCTTTTTGTATCACTTCCTCGAAAGATAATCCTATGGACATCACCTCTCCTACCGACTTCATAGAAGAACCTATTTTACGGCTTACGCCCTGGAACTTGGTCAAGTCCCAGCGTGGAATTTTCACTATCATATAATCCACTTTGGGCGCCACATAGGCAGAATTAGGCGTGCCCATTTCCCCTATTTCATCAAGGGTATAACCCAAAGCTATTTTGGTGGCCACAAAAGCCAGCGGATATCCCGAAGCTTTGGAAGCTAAGGCAGAAGAGCGACTGAGGCGTGCATTGATCTCGATGATGCGGTAATCATTGGTTTCAGCATTAAAAGCATATTGAATATTGCATTCACCCAATATGCCGATATGCCGCACCACGCGACGTGCAACATCTTCCAAGAGATCAATTTGTTCTTTGTTCAGCGTAATGATGGGTGCCACCACTATACTTTCCCCGGTATGAATGCCAAGCGGATCGAAATTCTCCATTGGAACTACCGTGAAACAATGGTCTTTGCTGTCGCGTATGACTTCAAACTCTATTTCTTTCCAGCCTTTCAGGGATTCCTCCACCAATATTTGTTTGGAGTAAGTAAGGGAACTTTTGCACAAGGTGATAAACTCTTTATCATTGTAACAAATTCCGGAGCCTAAACCACCCAGGGCATAGGCAGAACGTACCATGACCGGATATCCTATTTCGTGGGCAAAAGCCAAGGCGTCATCTAAGGTCTCCACAGCTTTTGAAATTGGTGTTTTGGCATCAATCTCATTTAATTTCTTTACGAACAGATCACGGTCCTCTGTCACCATAATAGCATCTACGGAAGTTCCCAGTACCTGCACATTATGTTTGGCAAGTGTACCTGCCTGATACAATTCAGCCCCGCAATTGAGGGCTGTTTGTCCGCCGAAAGCAAGTAAAATACCGTCGGGTTTTTCTTTGATGATCACCTGCTCCACGAAATAGGGCGTTATGGGCAGGAAATAAACCTTATCGGCTACGCCCTCCGAGGTTTGTATCGTTGCTATATTGGGATTAATGAGAATGGTTTCAATACCTTCTTCTCTCATGGCTTTTAAGGCCTGTGCACCTGAATAATCAAATTCTCCTGCTTGTCCGATTTTTAACGCTCCTGATCCTAACAGGATTACTTTTTTGATGGATTTGTCGACCATACCTAATTATTATTTTAATTGATGAGAAACGGTAGTTCAGGTTACCCCGAGCGGTAAACGGGGCTCGAACCCGCGACCTTCGGCTTGGGAAGCCGACGCTCTACCAACTGAGCTACTACCGCAAAGGCGGCTGTTTATACTATACCTGCGAACCCCATGAAAGCCATTGCCAATAAACCGGCAACCAGCAATGCAACGGGGATCCCTTTCATTCCGCGGGGCAAAGATACTAAATTTAATTGTTCCCTTATCCCTGCGAATATAATTAATGCAAGGCCAAAGCCGATGGCAGTGGAGATGGCAAAGACCACGCTGCCAAGCAAACTAAATTCCTTTTGTATCACCATGATGGCAACACCAAGAATGGTACAGTTGGTGGTGATAAGGGGCAGAAAAACACCCAATGCCTGATACAATGCCGGTGAAGTCTTTTTCAGGATGATTTCCACCAATTGCACCAGGAAAGCAATGATCAGGATGAAAGTGATGGTTTGTAGGAACGCAATATTGAAAGGCTCCAATATCGTTTTCTGTACGATATAGGTGATCAGGGTCGAGACGGTCATCACGAAAGCCACGGCGCCTGCCATGCCCAAAGCCGTATCTATCTTTTTCGATACGCCTAAAAAGGGGCATATGCCTAAGAATTGTGACAATACGATATTGTTCACAAATACTGCTGAAATGAATATTAGGATGTAAGCCATGTTAATTTAATGATTTACGATTTATAATTTATAATTTACAATTTAAATACCCCAAGGCAACGTTAGTTTTTTAATACCTATCCTGACGAGTATTGATGTTTGCAATTATGCAACGCCCTGAAAGGGCAGAATTCGTCAGCCCAGAGCAACGCTCTGGGTTAATGTCGGTCCCAGTGTGCCGAGCGCCCTGAAAGGGCAACATATTTACCCCCACAAATAATCCTCATTATACTCAATACCATGAAGCTTTAAAAGCTCTACATATTCCTCCTTAAAAGACACCTTTTTATGATGGTCTTTTTGATTCTCAATATATTGAACCACAACATTAATATTTGTCGGACTAACAGAAAATGCAGCATATCCTCCTTGCCAAACAAAATCTGAAAATTCTTGTCCTTTCGTTTTAATCCATCGACTGCTATTACGTTTAATCTCTTCTAAAAATTTTGATAATGCAATGTTTTTTGACATCACTACCAAAATATGTACATGATCTTGGGTTCCATTAATTTTAATCAATTGTGAGCCTGTCGATTTAATGATACCAGCGATATAGGCATATAATTCTTTTTCTATCGTAGGTAGAATGAAAGGCTTATTATATTTGGTGTGGAATACAACATGAACATATATTTTTGATAATGATTGTGACATTATGTTTTAAAATCTATCTTTTATGCTGCCCTTTCAGGGCGCGTATTTTTCCTTCATTCAATTAACCCAAGGCGATGCCATTGGGCTGATGTATACTGCCCTTTCAGGGCGAATTTATTTTTTATCCTATTCTCACTTGTTTTTTGGCTCACCAGGCAAGGTCGGTTGTGTCGTGCAACACATTCCAAAACGCCTTTCGGAATGTAATATCCGTTTTAAATTTTAAAAAATCCGTATGAATCCGTTCAATTCACCTTGTCTGTATTCTTATCTTTTATTCTTTAGTTCCTTCACAAAGCAATGGCGGTGTCTTAGAAGTGTCCAAATACAAGGCGCTAAGATTGAGGGCGAAGGAGCATACTTGAGGTATGTGACTGAGCCCGAATATCGAAAGCAACGCAGCAGTTGGGCATTTATAAGACATCGGCCTAATCTGTTTTCTTCAACAACCTATTAAACACCGCAATCAAATACGCCAATGCGATGAAAGCTCCCGGTGCAAGGACGAAAATCAACATGCCATATTGCTCGGCAAAAATGGTCAGGCTAAACACCTTGCCCGTACCCAATAATTCGCGTACCGAACCAAGAATGGTGAGAGCCAAACTAAAGCCTAAACCCATTCCCAATCCATCTAAGAAGGACTTAAATACGGTATTCTTCGCTGCAAAAGCTTCCGCACGACCAAGCACGATACAGTTCACCACAATAAGGGGAATGAACAATCCCAAACTTTCGTACAATGCCGGCACGTAAGCCTGCATCACCATTTCCACCAAAGTTACGAAAGTTGCCACCACAACGATAAAGGACGGAATACGCACCTTATCCGGTATCAAATTCTTGAGCAAGGATATCACCACGTTGGAAGCCACCAACACAAAGGTTGTTGCCAGGCCCATACCTAACCCATTGATTGCAGAGGAAGTCGTACCCAAAGTAGGACACATCCCCAGCAACAGTACAAACACAGGATTTTCTTTGATAATCCCGTTCAACAGCGTTTTGATGTTTGAATTTCCAGCCATATTCTATTCTTTATCTGATTCGGAAACCACCGGCTTTTGATCTGGTTTCTTCTCATGTTGTTCTTGATTGAAAGATTCTTCAGACGAAAGTGCTGCATGATCATCCGCTGCATTTTCATCTTCAGAAAGAGAGGTTGCACCCATTACAACATCATAATTATCATTATAAGCAGCATAAGCCAACTTAACGGACTCCAAAAAAGCCCTTGAGGAGATGGTTGCAGCCGTGATGGCATCCACTTCGCCCCCATCTTTGGTAACTTTTAATTGTTCTGAACTTCCATTCATACCCAGGATATTTTGCTTGCCTTTCTCCGTCTTGAACCAATCCACTATCTTGGTACCTAAACCCGGTGTCTCTGCCTGTTCCAACACAGCGTAGTTAACAATATTTCCGGCAGCATCAAAACCCACCATTACTTTGATCTCTCCGCTAAAACCATTGTTGGTATAGCTTTGTACCGCAGCACCCACAAAGTCTTCATTGTTATAAGCAAGATATACAACAAAAGGCTGAACTAGACCCTTTAAGTAAACAGAATCTGCTGTACCCAGACGCGTGTGCTCCGGCAATACCTCCTTAATGGCATTTTCCTGCTTTTCTTTTTTTGCCAATTCAATGGGTTCTTTGGTCAGATTATAAACAGAACCTAATGCCAATGCCGAGACCAACGAGATGGTCGTCAGGACGATGAGCATGTTTTTAAAGGACGATTCTAATTTTTTCGACATAAAACTTAATATTTAGCCTCCTGAATTTTCCTTAAGAATTCGGAGTTTACTTGTTATTTTTTAATTGCTTAGCTCCAAACCTCCTTGGTTTTATATAAAAATTGATCAAGGGCGTAAAGCCGTTCATGATCAAGATAGCGAATGAAACCCCTTCGGGATAGGCACCCCAGGTACGTATGACCACTGTCAGTATGCCAATGCCCACGCCGTATATCCACATGCCTTTGGGAGTCATGGGGGAAGTGACATAATCGGTTGCCATGAAGATGGCTCCCAACATCAACCCACCCGTCAGCAAATGCGTTAAGGGTGAAATATACACTTCAGGATTGACTGTGTGCATGATCCCTGAAAATACAGTCACCGTAAGCAGGATGCTCACCGGAATATGCCAGGTAATGATTTTGCGTATCAGCATATATGCCAAGCCTATCAACAGGGCAATGGCAGATACTTCACCAAGCGATCCACCCATCTTTCCAAGAAACATATCCAGGTGCGACACTGTTATTGCACTGCCTTCTTTCATGGCTGCAAGAGCAGTTGCACCGGTTTCGGCATCCAAATACTTCATTGACAGGGGTTCCACAACAGGCCAGGTAGTCATGGCTACCGGGAAAGATATCAACAGAAACACCCTGCCTATCAATGCCGGATTGAAAGGGTTGTTGCCCAAACCGCCAAAACTCATTTTGGCAATGCCAATGGCGACCAAAGCACCGATAACAACCATCCAGATCGGCAAATTGGAAGGTAAGTTGAATGCCAATAAAACACCCGTGAGCACCGCAGAACCATCGAAAATGGTAATGCTTCCCTTTAATATAAAGCGCTGGATCAGATATTCAAACAGCACACAAGACACGACGGATGTCAGCGTAACGATCAAAGCACCTATTCCAAAGAAGTAAAAAGAAGCCAGCAAAGCCGGGATCAAGGCGATGAGTACTCCGTACATGTTCTTCCTAACAGAGTCTCCGTCATGTATGTGCGGTGCTGGCGATATAATGAGTTTTTCCATATCTATTTGTTATTTCTATTGCGGATAATATTACCTACGGTTGATTTGCCAAAGCGGATATAGTCCAAAAGCGGACGATGAGAGGGACAAGTATAATTGCAACTGCCGCATTCGATGCAATCCATCGTGCGATTGCTTTCCAACTCATCCCACATATTTCTTTCGCAATAAGCCATTAATAAATAAGGTTCCAGGCCCATGGGACAAACACTTACACATTTGGCACAGCGGATACAGTTTTGTGAAGGCTTACGGATGGATTCCTCATCGCGCATAAACAGAACACCCGCACTACCCTTTGCCATCGGCACATCCAGGTTCATCAGCGAACGACCCATCATAGGGCCGCCACCGACAATTTTTCCGGTTCCTTCCGGAACACCACCGGCCTGCTCAACCACATGAGACAGATAAGTACCCAATCTCACCCGATAGTTGGAAGCGTTGGGCGCATCCTTTCCGGTAATCGTCATCACCCTGTCTATCATGGGTTTGTTTTTTTGCACAGCCTCATAAACAGCGAAAGTGGTAGCTACATTGAACACCACTGCCCCTATCTCAATGGGAATTTTTCCGCTGGGCACCTGACGACGAAGTACTGCATCAATCAACTGTTTTTCACCACCTTGCGGATATTGCACCTTCAATGGCTGAATGGTAATACCCAAAAAAGTAGTAGCCAACCGGGTCAAATGCTCTATGGCATCAGGCTTATTATTTTCAATACCTACAATGGCTTTATCAACGCCCAAAGCCTTCATAAGAATGGTGGTACCTATTAAAATTTCCTCTCCGTTTTCTATCATCAACCTATGGTCGCAAGTGAGGTAAGGCTCGCACTCTACACCGTTGATGATCAGGTATTCAGCCTTTTTTCCGGGAGGCGGCATCAGTTTCACATGAGCGGGGAAAGTCGCGCCACCCAGGCCCACAATGCCGGCATCCTGAATTTTTTGAATGATCTCTTCTTTACCAAGTGAGCATCCCCTGACTATATCCTGTGTCCTGTCAATGGTTTCCAACCATTCATCGCCTTCAACCTCAATAAACACAGCAGGTCGCCTGTAGCCGGTAGCATCCAATTGTACGTCAATCTTACGTACTTTTCCGGAAACAGAAGCGTGTACATTGGCAGATATAAATCCGTTGGCAGCACCAATCTGCTGTCCGACTTTCACCGTATCACCCCGTTTTACAATTGCCTCGCTCGGATTACCAATGTAATGTGACAGCGGAATGGCTACCGTTGCAGGAATATCAGCCTGTTGTATGGCTGCTCCTGCCGAGAATTTGTTTTCTTTGGGATGAATACCGCCTATTCTGAAAGATTTCATGTGTTTATTTTTTATTTTTTACTCTAAGGTCACATGGAACACGCCATTAAACATTTCCTTGTGTTTAAGAATTTTCTCAAATGGCTGTTTCATCTGAAATATTATTGACTATTTGATAACTGACAATTTGCTTTTATGACTGTTCAATTGTGCGTACAACATTCTAAATTACTGAGAAACTTCCTCCTCTACTGCCACCTTCGGTTGCTTAGGTCTGGGGAAATTAACATCTATGATGGAGTTGGTCGGACAAACGATGACGCAATCGCGGCACAACTTGCATTTATCATCATGGATAAAGGCAAGGTTGTTTTCTATGGTGATGGCATCATGTTTACAAACCTTCTGGCATTTGGCACAACCGATACAGCCTACTTCACAGGCTTTGCTCACTATATGTCCCCTGTCCTGATTGCGGCAATCCACATATACGCGGCGACCTTTGGGTCCCATCTTGCGCAATTCAATCAAATCCTTCGGACAAGCACGCACGCAAGCACCACAAGCAGTACATTTATCATCTATGACTTCAGGAATTTTAGTAATGGGATTTACGTGTATGGCATCAAAATCACAGGCCAGTTCACAGTCGCCAAAACCCAGACAGCCCCATGAACAATTGGTTTCACCACTGTACAGGTTATGGGCTATAAAACAGTGTTTCACCCCATCGTATTCGTTGTTGCGCGGACGATGCTCACAGGTACCATTGCAGCGAACCACAGCCACCATGGGAGCTTTTTCTACGGCAACCAATCCGAGAATTTCAGCCACTTTAGCCATGGCGTCATTACCGCCCACCGGACAATGCAAATCACTTAGATCATTGGCTTTTACACAGGCATCGGCAAAGTTCCGGCAACCCGGATATCCACACCCCCCACAGTTGGCAGCAGGTAAAACCTCCTCCACCAAATCGATGCGATGGTCTTCCTCCACGTGAAATTTTTTGGCGACTACGTACAGGATGATGGCTGAAACAGAGCCTATTACACCTAAAGTAATCAAAGAAATCCAAACTAAACTCATATCAATACTATTGAATGTTATTGAAGACTTTTAAATGCTTTAATTGATCGCATTTTTATTTGATATAAAACTTCAATTTAGCTTGAAGTTTCGTATTAAAAAATGACAATATAAGATAGTATGGAATGAGAGCACCCAAGGCAATTGCGCCTGCCAGCACTTCATTGTCCATAAAATTATTCAAAATAAAAAGCACGCCGAGAACGAGCAGAAAGGGCAAAACGAAAGCCAACAATACGGCGAATAAGCCCATAGCGCTTTGACCGTACAATGTTACTTCGTCCCCTATTTGGTGATTGGAATTTGTGGATTCAACATCAATGTACTTATCCTTCATATCTGCGGCTGTGCAAGTGCCTTTAGCGTGACAACCACTACAGGCAGATGTTTGCGTGATTTGCACCCTGATGTGTTTCCCGTCGATTTGATGAATGATACCCGAATGTTCAATGATTTTACCCATTCTGATGTGTAATCTCAAGCTTGCAATTTTCCGACAAAAGTACTACAATTATTTCGAAATAGCGAAAAATGAAATGTTAAAAGCGCGCCCCCTAGATTGTCCGTAGGACAAACACGTGAATAACGGGACTGTCGGCATCCTGCCGACAGATTGTTGGCTGGAAGCCAACAGACCCAACAGACACAATCGACCTCGTCCGGTGAGCCGAAAAATAAGTGAGAACAGCGTTAATAATCGTCCTTGTTTGAGCAACGAAGTTGCGAGTTTGGACGATTTAGCTGTTCGAGCGCTAATTTTTCGAGCAAAGCGGGCGCAGTCTTGATTTTTTTTTGCTTCGTTTTTTTGTATCAAGACAAAAAAATGAAGGAGTATTAAATCATTTCAAACCCCGTATAAGCCACCAATGCCTTGGGTATCCTGATGCCTGCTGCGGTTTGGTTGTTTTCCAGCAGGGCTGCAACGATGCGCGGTAAGGCTAAGGCACTTCCGTTCAAGGTGTGGCATAGCTGAATCTTTTTGTCTTCGCCTCTGAAACGGCATTTCAGGCGGTTTGCCTGGTAGCTTTCGAAGTTGGATACGGAACTGACCTCCAGCCAACGTTCCTGGGCGGCCGACCAGACTTCAAAGTCGAAGGTCAAAGCGGAAGTGAAACCCATGTCGCCGCCGCACAAGCGCAGGATGCGCCAGGGTAGTTCTAATTTTTCCACTAAGGTCTGCACGTAATTCACCATCTCCATCAGGGTTTCATAGGATTTATCGGGATGCTGAATCTGCACGATTTCAACCTTATCGAATTGATGCAAGCGGTTCAAGCCACGCACATCCTTGCCGTATGAACCGGCTTCCCTGCGAAAGCAAGCAGAATAAGCGGTATTCTTGATGGGCAAATCTTCTTCGTTCAAGATCACATCCCTGTAAAGATTGGTAACGGGAACTTCTGCCGTAGGGATCATATACAGATTGTCAGCCGTAATATGGTACATCTGCCCTTCCTTGTCAGGCAACTGTCCGGTTCCGAAACCCGAATCTTCATTCACCATCAGGGGCGGTTGTATTTCCAAATAACCCGCTTCTCTGGCATTATCCAGGAAGAAACCGATCAAGGCGCGCTGCAAACGTGCTCCCTTGCCCTTATACACAGGAAATCCGGCGCCCGTTAGTTTTACGCCGGCTTCAAAATCAATCAAATCATACTTTTTCGCCAAATCCCAATGCGGCAAAGCACCCTCAGGCAATTGGGGCATCTTGCCACCCGAACGTTCCACCACATTATCCTCTGCCCGTGTTCCGACCGGCACACTTTCGTGCGGCAGATTGGGTATCAGCACCAGCACCTCATTCAACTGCTGTTCGATAGCCGATTGCTTGTCGGTCAACTCCTTGATAGACTCTTTCAAGGCTGCCGTTTGCGCCTTGGCTGCCTCAGCTTCAGCAGTCTTGCCTTGCTTGAAGAGCATACCTATTTCTTTTGATAAGGTGTTGGATTGTGCCAGCGCATTGTCGGCAGCAACCTGGGTTTCCTTACGCTGCCGGTCCAAATCAATAACCTGAGCAATGATGTCCTCTGCCTTGATATTTCTTTTCGCCAGGCGGGCAATGACCTCAGCGGTATTTTCGTTGATGTATTTGAGTGTAAGCATGATACAATGAATTTAATTCCCTGAATAACAAAATCTCCTGCAATTTTACACCACGGTAAAACGGACAGGAGATCCTTATGTATGACTCAATGCGCCCATACGGGATTGAGTTTAGTTGGCTTCAACAGGTCTGATAGAAACGTATGATCTGTTATTTTTTCTTTTTCTAAATTCAACATACCCGTCAATCAATGCATATAAAGTATGATCTTTTCCCATACCCATATTATCACCGGGATGATGTTGTGTGCCGCGTTGACGAACAATTATATTGCCCGCCGTAGCAAATTGACCGCCGTAAATTTTAACGCCAAGTCGTTTGCTTTCCGATTCGCGACCGTTCTTCGAGCTTCCTACTCCTTTCTTATGTGCCATTTTTCTACTTTTTTAATCGGTTAATTTATGCTACGATTTCTTTAATTTTCAGTTCGGTAAAGTCTTGTCTGTGACCTGTGCGTTTTTTGTAACCTTTGCGACGTTTTTTGTGAAACACAATGACTTTGTCGCCGCGCGGATGTGAAACCACTTCACATACTACCTTTGCACCTTCAACAACGGGAGCACCTACGGTTACTTCGCCCTCTTTGTCAACCAACAAAACCCTGTCAAACTCTACTTCTGAACCAATCTCTGCTTCGTTCATGCGATGGACGTACAATTTTTTACCGGCTTGCACCTTGAATTGCTGTCCCAAAATTTCTACAATTGCATACATACTTCTACGTATATTTATTATTTAATCGGGAAGGTGAGATGCCCCGGGCAGCGCTGCTTTTATACCCTCTTCGAAATGGAGCGCAAAGATAAATAATGTTTTTTGATTGTGCAAATATTTATTTTTTGCGTCTCAAACATCCAATTGCCAAATCACAAATAAAACAGTATTTTTGCCCATTCAACACGATCGCGCCCATGAAGCTTTATTGGCAATTATTCAGCACCTTTGCTCGTATAGGCACCTTCACCTTTGGTGGAGGGTATGCGATGATACCGCTGATAGAGCGCGAAGTGGTTGAAAAGAAAAAATGGATAGCTCCTCGGGAATTTATCGATACCCTGGCATTGGCACAATCCGCACCCGGTGTGATGGCTATCAATACCGCTATCTTTGTAGGTTATAAAGTCAAGGGCTTCAAAGGCAGTCTGGTCGCTGCATTGGGCGCTGCCCTACCCTCTTTTGTCGTGATTGTGGTGATAGCTACTTTTTTTGTGGATATGCGGCAAAATCCCACTGTCGATAAAATCTTCAAAGGCATCCGCCCCGCCGTTGTGGCACTCATCGCCGCTCCCCTGTTTAAAATGGCCAAATCAGCAAACATTACATACAAAACAATATTCATCCCCATCCTGGTCGTCCTATTGATATGGCTGGTAAAAATACCACCCGTCTATGTGGTCGCAGCGTCTATTTTGGGCGGGATAGCTTATGGAGTGTTAAGGAAACGATGAACGGAGAAGAGCAAAGAGCAAAGAACAAAGAACAAAGAGTAAAGACAAAAGAACAAAGACAATGAATAAACCAGACAACGCGACCCCACACCCCGTTAACTTCCCTAACTTCTTCTAACTTCTTTAACTTCAATAACTTCCAAAAAACTACTAACTACTAATAAAATGCTCAACCCTCAACAAATTCCCTCCCCCTGCTTCGTATTGGACGAAGCGAAATTTCGTGCTAACCTGGCTTTGATCCGTTCGGTGGGTAAGCAGGCGGGTGTGGAAATTATTTTGGCATTCAAGGCTTTCGCGATGTGGAGTGTGTTTCCCATCGTCAGGGAATATATTTCTTGCTCCACTGCCAGCTCATTGGCCGAAGCACGCCTGGCTTACGAAGAAATGGGCAGTCCGGCGCACACCTATGCTCCGGCGTACACCGAGAAAGAATTTGATGAGATTGCCCGGTACAGCAGTCATATTACCTTTAATTCCATCGCTCAGTTTGAAAAATTTTATCCGCGCACGCTCCAAAACAATATTTCATGCGGACTGCGTATCAATCCTGAGTTTTCGGGTGTTGGAACGGATTTATACAATCCTTGTTCTCCCGGCTCTCGGTTGGGGATCATCGCTGAAAAGCTCGGCAAAACCTTGCCGGAAGGAGTGGAAGGTCTGCACTTTCATACCTTGTGTGAAAGCAATTCCTTCGATTTACAAAAAACCTTGTTGGTGGTTGAAAAGAAATTCGGTCATCTGCTGGGTCAGATCAAGTGGCTTAACATGGGTGGCGGTCACCTGATGACACGCAAAGGCTACAATACCGAACATTTGATCCAGGTGCTCCGGGCTTTCAAAGCCAAATATCCGCACCTGCACATCATACTGGAACCCGGAAGCGCCTTCGCCTGGCAGGCGGGAGATTTGGTTGCTACCGTACAAGACATCGTTGAGAACAAAGGTGTCACAACAGCCATGCTCGATGTGTCCTTTTCCTGTCATATGCCCGATTGTCTGGAAATGCCCTACAAGCCCGCCATCAAAGGAGCTACGGATGCTGTGCCGGGCAAGCCTACCTACAGAATGGGTGGTAATAGCTGTCTTGCCGGTGACTTTTATGGTGACTGGTCATTCGACAAGCCCTTACAGGTCGGTGACTTGATCATCTTTGAAGATATGATGCACTACACCATGGTCAAAACCACCATGTTCAACGGCGTCACCCATCCCTCCATCGGGATCTGGACTACCAACAATGAATTCAGACTGATCAGGGAGTTTGGCTATGAAGATTATAAAGGGAGATTGAGTTGAGAAAAAACGGGGATTTTCGCCTTAATTTTATAGCTTAAATCTTATTATCATTTCCTCTTTTTTATCTGCAAAAAAATGACTACTTTTGCACTTTGATTTTTCAGAAATTTATCAATCTATATATTAATAACTTATGAGTAACATTAAAAGAGTTTACACCTTCGGAGATGGCAAAGCCGAAGGGAATGCAAGTATGAGAAACTTGTTGGGTGGTAAAGGTGCCAACCTGGCCGAAATGAACCTGATCGGAATTCCCGTTCCTCCGGGATTCACCATTACTACAGATACTTGTAATGAGTATTATGCCTTGGGTAAGGAAAAGGTAGTTGAATTGCTGAAATCCGAAGTTGAAGGCGCTATAGCTTATTTGGAAAAAATTATGAATGCCAAATTCGAGGACGTTGAGAACCCTTTGTTGGTTTCTGTACGTTCAGGAGCCCGCGCTTCCATGCCGGGTATGATGGACACCATCCTGAACCTGGGTTTGAATGATGCGGTGGTTGAAGGCATGTCACGCAAAACAGGCAATCCACGTTTCGTATGGGATTCGTACAGACGCTTCATTCAGATGTATGGCGACGTTGTGTTGGGCATGAAACCAGAAAACAAAAACGACCACGACCCATTTGAATTGATCATTGAAGAATTAAAAGAAGAAAAAGGAGTTGAGCTGGATACCGACTTGACTGTTGACGACTTGAAAGAGCTGGTAGCTCGCTTCAAGGCTGTGGTTAAAAAACAAACCGGTCATGACTTCCCTGATTCAGCTTATGAGCAATTGTGGGGATCTATTACTGCAGTTTTCGACTCCTGGATGAATGACAGGGCTATATTGTACCGTAAGATGGAAGGTATTCCTTCAGAATGGGGAACCGCAGTAAACGTTCAAGCCATGGTTTACGGTAATATGGGCAATACCTCTGCAAGTGGTGTATGCTTCAGTCGCGACTCAGCAACCGGTGAAAATCTTTTCATGGGTGAATTCTTATTCAACGCACAAGGTGAAGACGTAGTGGCAGGTACACGTACGCCGCTTCAGATAACCAAGATCGGTGCGGAACGTGCCGGTGCACTGGCCGGAATGACTCCCGAAGAAAGAGCAGCCAACTATCCTTCCCTGGAAGAAACTATGCCTGAAGTTTACAAGGAATTATTCGATCTTCAGAGAAAATTGGAACTTCATTATAAAGATATGCAAGATATGGAGTTTACCATTCAGGAAGGTAAACTTTGGATGTTGCAGACCCGCAGTGGTAAACGTACCGGCGCTGCTATGGTGAAAATTGCCATGGACATGCATGCAGAAGGTTTGATTGATGAAAAAACTGCTCTCCTGCGCATGGACCCGTTGAAATTGGATGAATTATTACATCCGATCTTTGATCAGGCAGCAGCTAAGAAAGCAAAAGTTATTGCCAAAGGTTTAGCCGCTTCTCCGGGTGCAGCTACGGGACGTATCGTTTTCAATGCTGATGACGCTACCGCATGGGTTAACAAAGGTGAAAAAGTGATCATGACACGTATTGAAACCTCTCCGGAAGATTTGGCCGGTATGGCTGCTGCCGAAGGTATCCTGACTGCCCGTGGCGGTATGACCTCTCACGCTGCTGTGGTTGCCAGAGGTATGGGTAAATGCTGTGTATCCGGTGCCGGAACACTGAAGATTGATTATGCAAGTAAAACCATGACTGTTGATGATCTGGTGTTGAAAGAAGGTGACTACATCTCTCTCAACGGGTCTACCGGCGACATCTACTTGGGTGAAGTGGCGACCAAAGCAGCAGAATTGGACGAAAACTTCACGGCCTTGATGAAATTAGCCGACAAATATGCAAAATTACAAGTCAGAACAAATGCCGACACACCGGCTGACGCTTCTGTAGCTCGCAGCTTTGGTGCCGTTGGTATAGGTTTGACCCGTACCGAGCACATGTTCTTTGAAGGCGAAAAAATTAAAGCCATGCGCGAAATGATCCTTGCTAAAGATACAGCAGGAAGAAAAGCAGCCTTGAATAAAATTTTACCTTATCAGCTGGCTGACTTCGAAGGGATCTTCGAATCGATGGACGGACTACCTGTAACTGTTCGTTTGCTTGACCCGCCACTGCACGAATTTGTGCCACACGATGAAAAGGGTCAGCAAGAAATGGCAGATGCAATGAATTTGCCATTGGCAACCATACAAGAACGTGTTCAATCTCTGAGTGAATTTAACCCAATGCTTGGTCACCGTGGTTGTCGCTTAGGCAATACCTATCCTGAAATTACTGAGATGCAAACCAAAGCCATTATCGGAGCAGCTCTTAATTTAAAGAAAAAAGGCATTACTGCTATTCCCGAAATTATGGTTCCGCTTATCGGTACTGTTGAAGAATTCAAAATGCAGGAAGAAGTCATCCGTGCCACTGCTGAACAACTGTTTGCCGAATACAAGGACAGGGTTGATTATTCAGTGGGTACAATGATTGAAATTCCACGTGCTACTTTGATTGCCGATCAAATTGCAAAACATGCTGAGTTCTTCTCTTTCGGGACAAACGACCTGACTCAAATGACCTTCGGATATAGCCGTGACGATATCGCTTCCTTCTTACCTATCTACTTAGATAAGAACATCTTGAAAAACGACCCGTTTGAGATATTGGATCAAGAGGGTGTTGGTCAGTTGGTTAGAATAGGAACAGAAAGAGGACGCTCTACAAAGCCCAACCTGAAAGTGGGCATTTGTGGCGAACACGGTGGAGAACCATCCTCAGTAGCATTCTGCCACTCAGTGGGTATGAACTATGTAAGTTGCTCTCCGTTCCGCGTGCCTATCGCAAGATTAGCTGCTGCACAAGCTGCTATCAAAGAAGCGTAACTGACTTCATTTATATTAATAAAGCCGATTATCATATCACAGATAATCGGCTTTATTTTGTTAATTAGGGATACTCCTTTTTATAATATAATTTTCTGAGAACCTACGTCTGATTTAATCAAAAATATTCCTTTGAATCCAGACATATTAATGTAATCACCAGCTTGTAAATTCTTTTGAATAACCAATTTACCTGTGATATCATAAATATCCACCTGTCCACTATAACTTTGAGTATTGTAAACTGATTTATCTTTTACTACCCATATGTTTTTGGTTGCAAACGGTGTGTGCAAGGAAGAACCAGTACTTTGTACTTTTTTTACTGAAATTACATAATAACCCTTTTCCTTATTGGCACCACCGGTCAATACGATTTCTTC